>Ga0180432_10002697_pt1 | contig 26400 bp, 25 predicted proteins | sample SS_ome_10_FD_132414 | JGI IMG/M metagenome (GOLD analysis project Ga0180432, IMG submission 132414) | Hypersaline lake sediment archaeal communities from the Salton Sea, California, USA - SS_1_MS_2 metaG | ecosystem: Environmental > Aquatic > Non-marine Saline and Alkaline > Hypersaline >... | reverse complement strand
CCGTTGAGTTGGGCATCATTGTGAATACGGATGATGTTGTCAAAACCCTCACGGGTTCGAGCAATCAGGAGAAGGTGGTTAGCCTTCCTGTGCTTCTTCTTCTCCTCGGGGTCATCTCCCCGGTACGGAGAATAGTAGGCTTCCATTGAAAAGATGGCCTTGATGCCCGCTTCCCTGCACGCATTGTACTGACGGACCCATCCCCCGACCGTGCCGTGATTCGATACGCAGCAGAACGAACGACGCTGCTTCTTCAGCAACTCGACCAGACTGCTCACGGTTCCCAGCCCGTCACGGATGCTGAATTCGTCATGGTGATGAAGCCCGACAAATGAATCCGCAGTCGCTTCCAGAGCCTTGTCTCGGAAAACCTCAAACTCGCCATCCATTTCTGCCGCCGGGAACTTGCGAGTCAGATTGCACCCGCACTGCAATACGAATTTCGGCTTCATCGCACAAACCTCGGCGAGCATGTCGATGGATTCCTTGGGCCACGTTACGGCAACCTCAAAACGAGACAGCCCAAGCCCTTTTACCGCTTCTGAAATGTCATAGTCGGGCGACGGAACCAGAAGCAGGATGTTCTTTTCCAGTGGAATCCTGTCTTCCTTGGGCACGTCATACTTCTTGTAAAGCTCTTCCAACATCAGACCACCTTGTATGCCCTGTTATGTCTCCACCTCAAAGGCACTCGCTCGGGAAATAGCTCAGGGTCGATTGAAAATATCCAATCCTTTCCCGAAAACATCTGATAGAACTGCATAAACACTCCGATGCGGGGAATGAAATCCGTAGCAAGAAGAACGGGAAGTTCTTGCTCCGGGCATCCTGTCCTCTTCGCTATCTCATCTGTATTCCTGACCATGACCGGAACCGTCGTCATAGCGTACAGCTTGGCCGACAAGGGTTCGTGCGGCAACAAATCAGAAGACTTGCACCGCAGAATAACGACCGACCCCGGAACCCAAGACGGAACCAACACGTTGCCGTAGAAACCATTTCGACAGGGACACTCCATCGTCTCATTCAGAACTGGTTTTCCCTGCTTCAGTGCATCTGCCATTGTTCCAAAAGCATCATCCTCAAACCGCTTGTAGAATTCCATTCTTTCGCCTTCGGCGTCCTTGACATTGGGCACGCAGGGGAACAGACGATTCGGTTTCGTCCGGTTATCCCGAAAGTTCTTCTTCAGGCTCTCCGCAGACGTTACCCAAGGCAACGCATAGACCTCTTCGTGAGGATTGTCACGACAGACCTTGGCCACTCCCGATGGATTCAACGCCTGTTCTGAGCAAATAACTATCATATCAAAAACAGAGGCAGAGCCAATTCAATGCGGCCCTGCCTCATGCTCCATCCGTCCCAAGGTAGGACTATGACCGCATCGCCTCGGTAAGAGCCTGATAGGTGGTCTCCGACTTCTGCCGACCGATTTCCCCCATCCCCACAATAATCTTGGCAACAGCTTCCGTGTCCGGTTCGGTTCCAACCACATCCTTGTACGCACGATACCACTTGCCAACAGCAGAGAGGGTCATCGAAGCCAAATGGTGAACCGGGTCGAAGGCTTCCTCTTTCTGCATGGCTGGCACCAGACCATTAAGGAAAACAATGGAAGCCTTGAGGGCATCATCAAAGTCCTTACAAGGCATCCCCTTTTCCCATCTAAGGGACGACGACCAAAAGTTTTCCACATTGCTTACCGTTGTAAGCTCCCCGTTCTTCCTTGACGGACTTGGAGAGACAGAGAATTTCAACTTGAGCGGATAGCCCTTCTCGAAGACACTGTACACGCAATACTTACGAGCCCGTACCTTCGTCGTCGCGGTAGCCTCATAGATGGCTTTCTGTTGAGCATGAGCAACGCCCCCTGTCGAGCCCAGAACGGCATGTTCCGCTCGCTCAAGGGCACGGGTCGGACGTGACTGATTCGCCACAACAACGGCATCTCTCGCCTCGTTGAGAGTCATGTTCTCCACGTACACCGGAATCTCGGCATTGGGACCGTAAGCCAATGCGAGAAATGCCAAGCGATGCCTGCCGCTCGTACACTGTAGATTGTCTACCGACTCCCCCTTCTCCAAGATGTCAGCTACCTGAATCGGCTGGAACATGCGCCCGGCACGAAGAACGTCGGCTCCCACAGAGATGACACGATTCTTTTCAACCTCGGCACTCAGATTGACGATGTTCTTGTTGGAGAAATTCTCTGACAGTTCTGCCAGTATTTCGTCCTTCGGCTCGCCGATAAAGAGTGCGATGTCTCCAATGCGATGACTCACGCCCGACTTGTCACGCATGAGGGTCGCAAGGTCAGGCAGCTTCTCCAAACCAGCCCTACGCAAGATGACCCGCAGCACCTTCTGACGCTTCGTAAGCGGCTTACGAGCCCGCTTCTTGAGAGCCCTCGGTTGCCTGCCCCTCTTCGGAGCCTCACTGGTGCCGGACTCGTCCTCAGATTTCTCCGGTTCCGCCTTCTCAGTGACAGATTTCTCCGGTTCCTTCTCTTGAGTCTTCTCCGGTTCAGAAGTGTTCCCGATGTCGAACTCGCCAAAGTCGTCACTCGAAGAAGTGTCGCCCTGATTGGTCTCCGGCGTCACAGTATCCGTAACACCGGCATTGTTCTCCGTGGAACCTGCATTACTATCGGGTAACGCATCCGTCTCGCCAGAGCCGAAGTTGGCATCGAACCCACCGAATTCTTCATCATCCCCTGAGAAGAGGTCATCTCTATCATTCTCGTCCATTTCCTGCCTCCACGCCCACTATTCCGTGGGTCTTTTTGTTGCCAAGTAGTCCAAAACAGGCTTCCTGATACCCTTCGCTGTCCCGACTTTCTGTATCAGGTCATGCACGTCAACGGCTTCCGCCTCGAACTGCATGAGTTCCTCGGCAAACTCCTGACCGTCGTGCTCTTCATCGTCCTTGGCAAGTGCCACCTCCGCCACCCCCTCGCCAAATACCTCGTCATGTGGACGAGCAGATTTGAGCTTCACCATGTCAAAGACGGGAGGGATTCCCTTCTCAATGTCGATAACCGCCATGCTCGGATGCCAAGTGTCAGATGTGGCACGACGGGCAACGGAACCGGGATTGCAAAACCACGTTCCGTTTACTTCGTGCGGCTTGTAACCATTGTGAAGGTCACCGGAAACCACAAGGTCGAATGGGCTGTCCTTCAGGGTGCTGGTATGTGTGACACTGAACGGGGCGGAACGGTTCGTAAGAAGCTCATGGCATACGAGAATGTTGTAGTTGGCACAATCAACCGCCTGCTCCGGCTTCACAATGGACTCTACAGACTCCCATTCATGCTTTCCGTGCAGCCAGACTCCCTCGGCAACCTGTACCGGATTGAACAGAATGGTGAACTGCGGGCAACGCCTGACAAAGAAAGCCAGCGTGGAAGACTTGTAGGTGTTGGGGCTATGACCGTACAAGTCATGCTCCCCCATGCAACCATAGGTCGGAAGAGGGGATTCACAGATAATGTCCATAGCGTCCCCCAGAACCTCATAGGAGAATACTCGGTGGGTATTGAAAAAATCACCACCGAAAGCCATGAACTCACAGCCCATTTCCGCCGCAACGGCGTAAATCTCGCCCAGTTTGGTAAGCAAGGACCGTGGGAAATCATCTACCCGGTGCCTCGGATTGACGCCAGAAAGATGAATGTCTGTGTAGAAACCAAATCTCATATTTCCCTCACCCCTGATTATACACGGGAGAGGATGCAAAAGACTGAGAAATTTTACTCAGGCTTTGCCGGGAGTGTCAAAGCGGTGCGGATGGTCATTATGCGACCCGATTCCACCCGCAATGCTTCCACTCACCATCTCGCGGGCGTCTCTGGTCTGCTCCCCGGTTCCTCCGTTCGGCTGAAGGTCTAAAGCCCTGATGCTTTTGACCTCTCCGGTCTGCTGGGCTTGACCGTCAAACCACGGGAACCGTATCGCAGAATCATCCTGAGCCCGCTCAACATCCGTCTGCTGCTTGTCCGTCACGTTTGCTCGGTAGGCCATTGGTATGTCTCCTTCTATCTTTCGACAGTAATATCAAAGAATTATCGACGACTCCTCCCGATTCGAGCATTTCAACGATACCCCGGACACGCTCTTCCGTGTTTTCCACATCGACAATACTGAAATCACGCCCCCACGTGTCCAGAATGCCCATTTCCAAGGCATGTATCTTGAACTGATACCACGGATTGAGTGTACGCTTGTCGTTGTTCTTGAAGGGCTTATCCCTCCAAGGACACAGGAACAGGTGCGTATACGTCTGAACACGCCTGCGGCATGTCTTGTAAATGTGCTCCAAGCCCTTGATGTCCGTATTGTGAAGCTCCGCCACAACGTATGCCGCCAAGTCCACTACTGTACGGTCAGTCACAAAACCACCCTCGGCGGCATCCTCCATCTCTATCGTCCGGCGAAGAATCTCATTCTGACGCCCCGTATGTGCCAAAAACCGCTCGACCTGAATGCCACTGGTGTAGTCATAACCGTCACGGGTGAGGATGTCTTGAGTAATGACCTTGGCTTCCAAGAGTTCAATCCCCAAAGACGTGGACAAAGCACGGGCAAGAGACGATTTACCCGTTCCCGCGCATCCGACAATTCCCAAACGAAATGGACTATCTGCCATTCCTCTCCTCCTTCTCAACAAAGTCCCAAAACTTCTTTTGACTCCGCTTTGTCAACTCAACATCCCCACTCTCGACAAGACCAATCAGCCTTTCAAGAGGCGCGATTGCATAACGACTGACTCTTCTCCCCGCTTTGAAAACCACCCTTGCTACAATAGTGAATCTCTTTTCCGCATCTAGGACATAGTCGAACAAAATCCATGATATTTCTCCTCTACCAAAGGAGTAAATATCAAAAGATTATCACGCCCCGTCCCGGCACAGCCAACTATGCCTATTTTGAGTGACATCTCCGCCTCCTTAGAATCAGAACGACATCGGGCTCGCTTGTCCATACATCCATCAGACTGTATCCCCCACCCTCGAACATTTCAAGCATCCATAGGTCCAAGTGAACCCTCTTCCCTCCGATACGGTAATCCCTTGCAACCGAACACACAAGTCCACCACGAGCCATACAAGACTCAGCCTGACCGACAACGCATCCCAGTCGGTTCAGATACGTCTCCTTGTCCGCACAGGCAACCACATCCCGCTTGTCCGATGAAATGGAAGATGAGCCGTAATAAGGGGGATGGAACAACATACCCCCAATCTCCCTGCCCGGACCCACAATCGTTGAATCGGCTGCGAGAATCCGCTCGTCCACAGGATTGAGCGTTTGAGAAATGAGGGCTACCCCCACGTTCGAGGCAAAATCAAGAAGGGGACTCCTCTCGACCGGACCCGCAAAGGGCTCCCACACCACGGCAGGAACTTCCCTATCCAGCAGCAGTCCAACGAATTCCTCAAAGATGACAGGGTTCATCTGTGAGGCTGCGAGGTTATAGCCTCCCTCATCCCGGAGGATGGTCGCATTACGCCTCATCTGATAGTACGCACTCACACCAGTCGAGAAGCCTCCTTCAACAAGCTGGCGAACCCCCACTCCAAAAAGAATGCCTTGAGAGCTTCCTCGTCTTTCGGCAAGCAGTATGGTTTGGGAACTACTGGAAGCACATCCATCCGTTTCAAAGATTTTGCCAAGCGGAGCCTTGGTATCTGGTCAAGTAGGGTCTGCTCCTTCTTGCCCCTTTTCTCCTTCCCCTCCACGAAAGCAATGATGGCATCAATATCCCCATGCTTGGATACATAGTCACAAGAGGTTTTCGGACCCCATCCGTCAACTCCGAAAATGTTATCCTTGGAAGCCCCGACTTCACCCATAAGAGCCCCGGCATCAACCCACAGGTGGGGCGAGAACCCGAACTCAATCTCAAAACGCTCTTTACTCCACAACTCCTTCTTCATGGCGTCGTAAACAACTGTGTTGTCGTCCAACACCTGCATGAAGTCCTTGTCCGTGGAAACAACCACGCACTCCGCATCCCACTCGGCATACGTTCGTGCATACGTGTAGATAATATCGTCAGCCTCACAGCCTTGTATTGTGACCTGTCGGCATCGAACCAAATCCAAACCGAACTGAAGCTCTTTCATCTGCTCTCTCAGGCTCACTTGGTCCGGGTCGTCTTTCTTGTCCTCTCTCGCCTCCCTGCGAGGTTGCTTGTAGGAAGATGGTATGATACCGGCTTCGACACCCTTCTCGGACTCGGCAAGCCTTCGGACGTAACCCCCGTCCCATACGATGACTCGGAAGTGCTCCGGGTACTTCTTGTGAAGGTGAACCAACTGGCGGAAAAAGCCATAAATCAGGTCAACTTCCCTGCCCTTGTGTGATAAAGCAGAAGCCGATGACCCATCGGGTTTTCGCTTGCGCTGAGCCCAAAAAACCCGGTGGGCCATGTTGTTCCCGTCTATCAGCAACAACTTCGGTCTTTTACGCATCACTCACTTCCACTTCGGGGCTGTCAATAGCGTCTTGGTCGGTATCTTCCACGACCGGAGTTCTGGACTTCGGCCTTTTGATTTCCTTGCCGGATGTCTTCTTATCGGGCTCCACGTCGATTGTCTTCTTCCCGGTTTCTATCTCCAGCTTACGGTCTCCCAGCTTCTTCTTGATAGCTTCCAAGCGTTCCGAATCCTGACGAAGCATGGAGAGAACGGCTGCCCGCCCCTGTCCGAGTTGCTCACCGTCACAGGAAAGCCACGACCCACGCTTCTCAACCACCTTGTAGGCAATCGCGTCATCGAGAATCGCCGCCACCGTGTCAATGCCGACTCCGAATGTAATGTAGAACTTGGCAATCTTGAAGGGTGCCGCCACCTTGTTCTTCTTCACCTCCGCCTTAGTCTGTGATGAGACAATGACATCTCCCTCCTTGACGTTGGCGATACGGTTAAACCGCACCCGGACAGATGTGTAGTGCTTGAGAGCCTGTCCCGCAGGAGTCGTCTCGGGATTGCCGTACATGACACCAATCTTTGAGCGAATCTGATTGGTCCATATAACCGATGCCCTACGCCTACCGGATTCCGTATTCAGCCGTCTCAAGGCAGCGGACATCATGCGAGCTTGAACCGCCACCTGTACGTCCCCAATGTCCCCCTCAAGTTCTTCCTTCGTCGTCAGGGCTGCGACGGAATCGACAACCAGAAGTCCGAGCCCCTGTTTGATAAGACCATCCAGAACATTCAAAGCCTGTACGCCATGCTCGGGCTGATGAACAATCATAAAGCGAGTGTCAACCCCGATAGCCCTTGCGTATTCCTCGTCAAAAGCGTATTCCGAATCAATGAATCCGATGTCCTCATCGGGAAACGCCTTCTGGTGTTCGGCGATTGCGTGCAGTGCCGCCGTTGTATTGTGGCTTACCAAACCATTAGACCAGAAAGTATGAGACGGCTTGGTGAAGTCAAAGGTCGGCACATCCTCTCTTTTCGTAACAGATACGACCCTGTCGCAATCCCATCCGTTACTAATCCACGTCTCCAAGTAGTCCAATAATGACTTTGCGGTAGGTCCGAACTTCCAATCTTTCCTACTGCCAGTAATCTCACGAATGGTCCCGTCCGTCAGGTTACACACTCCACGGGCACAATCACCAAGGATGCTATCCAAAGTCCTGTCTGAATCAGCACAGTCCGACTGAATAGATGATGCAATCCATGAAGAATCTGGTATCCCTAAATCAGACATAGCCATCTGTTGATGGTCAAGGTATTTCCTAGTCATCCCGGTTGACGGGGGGACCGCTAACTGCCACCTACGAGCCTCTTCTCCATCATACCTCAAAACCCAATATGTTTCTTCATCGACCACCTTACTGGTTAGAAATCCGAAAGCCCCCAAATTGAGTAGCATCAGTTGGATTTGATGAAGCATCTTCCATGATTTTGAAGACATTGATACTCTTGACCTATACCCCCCTGATTCCACTCCGCCGTCTCCAAAGAAGTAAAAACGGAGAAAAGATACTTGGACAGATAGAGGTGCTGTCCTAATACACAGTGGAACCTCTTTCTCACCGGACAGACACAAAGAGATTCCGTATCTTTCGACCACGGAATCTACAAATTGCTTGCTGTCAACACGGACATCGAAAGTCCCATTCTGTTCGTGCTCGTTAAATGACGATATGCCAAACTTATCACCGCAAATCCTCTTGAATTCTTGAAGAAGAAAAGAATCACAATTAGAAAACGCAATGCGTTGCCCATTGATAGGCGTATGCCCCTCAGACAACAGCAATCCAAGAAAAATGCCGTCATCATCATCCATTCCGTTCTCAGGGGGTGATATACGAGCCCCCTTTTGGACCAGCACATTATCTCCTTCCGAAATTTGCTCCGCATGTTTCCATTGAACCATACCACGGCTGACAATCCTTACGGGGTGCCTAGCAGTCGCCTTCAGAACAAGGCCGTGAGCAGTAATAATCTCAAAGACTGGTTTTCTTCCGTTCCAGTAAAAGTTGGTAGTTTCTTCCAAATTACCAGATTCATCTACCAGTGGATATGAGTGTTCAACATTCTTCGATGTGCAGCAAGCGATGAAACCATTACGCTCAAACACCTCTGCTACGGTCATCAACCCGTGCTGTCCGAGTGTATAAGTGTCAGAACTAAGGCATTTACCGCCCATTTCGGGTCCATAGAACTCAATAAAGCGACCCTTGGGATAACCACCCCCAAGTGCATCGTCCAGTCCGGGACAACCCGATGGCCAACGAGTGATGGGCACCGATTCCTCCGACCCAAGCCATGTAACGGCATTGTGGTCGTCACCACCCCAATCGCCCTTGTTGATTGCCTTACATATACGGGCAATACGAGCCTCTCTTGATTCTGTCTGTTTAGCCATTGCTTCTTCCCCAAATAGAGAGGGGCAGTCCGAAGACTGCCCCTCCATATCTACAGTTCTATTCCAGCCTCCACCGCACACTTCTCACGCAGAGGACAACCCTTGCATTCTGGATGTTCAGGTTGAATTGTGCCGAAGCACATGAAATCCTCCGGCGTAGCAGTCTCGGCTACATAGTCGGAACCCGGCTTGGGTTCCGGCTCCACCGTTTCCTTCGGCCCCTCCTCCTTTTCAGGAGAGGCCGTGGTCAGTTTTTTTCCGACCCTGCGTCTTCACTGACCGGGGTACGCTTGACCTTCTTGATAGGAACCGTTCCCGACAGTAGTCCGTCACCGTCATCATCGGCTTCCGCTGCGGCTTCGGCTGCGGCTTCGGCTTCCTCGTCGTCAGCCGGAGACTCGTCAGCCGAAGGCTGTACCGGAGCTTTCTTAGCCGCACTGGGCTTGGAAACCTCGTCATCCGGTCCCGAGTCGTCCACCGGGGGCTCATCATCCTCAGAAGAATCATTGACCTCCAGCAGTTCGCGGTAGTCCTCGTGCAGAGCGTCGATAATACGCTTCGCCTCGACGTGCTTGCCACAGATAACCTTGAGGTCGTGCTGTGAGAGTTGACGTTCTTCCTCGGTGAGAGGCGTCACCTTTGCCGACGGGGGCTTCGTGCTCTTGTCGATAACGGCCTGAGCCGAATACGCCACACGAGTACCGTTATGACCCTTGTTGACGCAGATGTCGAGACCTTCCTCCACATCGGAAATGTCAAAGCCCATCTGGTCAAAGATGCCCTCGATGTCGCTCCATGCCTCCATTCCGATGCTCGCAATCTTGAATCCGAGCACCTTGCGTTCCACGCCATCATCCACGGACAACACGTGCGGGTCATCCCTGTCGATGATGTTCCACTTCAAGAGAGTACGCGGACCCGTGTCCCGACGCAATTTCTCGAAGAGCTTCTTCTCATCGTCCGTGCAGTCGTCGTTCAAGACCTGCTGGGCGATAGCGTGCAAGCGGCAAATGGGACAACCGCCCTGACGAGCTTCCTCTTTCTGAACGTCCCAGTTCAGACAGTTGATGACCGGAGACATCTTCTCGTTACCCTGAAAAGCTACCGCTTGACAGAGACCACGCTCGCTACGCTTCGGTGCAGGAGCGATGAAGTGTGTCTTCGTTTCGAGGAATTCCCCCACGAGACGGATGATGTTGTCACCATCCTTCCACGAATGGAAAATACCCCGCAGCCGAGTTCCGCCACCCGTCTGGGGTCGGCTTGCTCTGAGTTTCCTGATTTTATCCAGTGTTGCCATGTTCCTTCTCCTATGCCTTCGTTGCTTTGTTTGCTTCGCTGCCTCGTCAGCCCGTTGCTGCCTCGTCAGCCTAACCCATTATACTCCCGAAGCTGCTTTTCGTTCTCTGTTTTTTCGGATGACCTGCCGAACCTTGTCGATACGTGTCTGGGCAGCTTCGTCAGATAACCGCTCTTTCCTATGACCTCCTTTCTGGTCTTCCGAAATTGAACCGCTTCCGCTGAAACGCTCGTCCTCCTCGATGGAGACATACTCCCTCAACGAGAACGACTTTTGTTTCCACGCCTCACACCACACGTCCAAAGTGTCATATTCTTCCCGAGCCTTTTCGATTCGGGCTTCCCACTTGACAATTTCCGGCTCATTGTCAGTGATGAATCGGGCTTTTACGTCCTCTACCTTGATAGATGACTTCGCAGATGTGCCGGACTCGACGGCTGCCTTGGCTAAAGCGTACCTTTTCTTTTCCCATCGGTCTTGAGCACCAAGCACGTTGTCCAACCGGCGTTTTGCGGCTTTCTTCAGGGTAAGGAAGTAAGCCATCGCTGCGGGCTGCATGGCTACATGCTGGTCAAGAGACCCCTGCGTCACGTCCAGCAAGTCCCGGTGAGCTTCTTCCAGCTTGATACCCGCGAGTGTTACATCACCCAAGCCGTCACACGTCGCCGAAATCCTCTCAAGCACCGTCTCCATCTTTTGTCTCCTCACCTACCTTTGCCCAGTCTTCCGATTCACGCTCAAATGCCTCGATTCGCCTCCTGAACTCACCCAGTATTATACTCCGCTCGGCATACTCAGAGAGTGTCTTTTTCACATTTTCACGTTTTTCTTCCAGACCCGCCTTCTTGGCCATACGCAAGAGCACCCTGCCCCTGCCAATCAAAGCCATTCCCTCCTTACGATTCAACTCGTCCCGGTGCTTTTGTTTCATCCTATCACGGTTCAGATACCGGAACCTGTCTATCACGAAGTTGCTGCATATCTGTTTGATGGTCGGAGGACAAAACTTCGGATTGTCCACGTAGAATTCATCGAAAGCCCAAGCCAGATACTCGTCCAGAGTGAAACCATCCTGTTCGAGACCGTTGATGACTTGAGTCATCATCTTACTGTCAATGCCCGTTATGGTTCGCTCATACTCATAATCCGTGAACTGCAAATACCTCGACTTGAACACGGCAATGAAGCGTTTGCGGTCAATGTCTTCCTTCTTCTTCGGAGATACCTTGTGACACTCCTCGAAAAGATGCCGGTCACAAGCATCCGAAAGAATCTCCACGTAGTGAAAGACCTCCGGTATCTTGTCTATTCCAAGTTGGTGTGCCAGAATACAAACCGTTGTCTGAAACCCGCTAACAGGGTTCTCCGAGACCGGTGTCCTCTGGCTGGCGTTGTCTTTTTTCGTCATGGATGTACCGTTTGACCCTCTTTACCAAAGCATCGTCCCTGTCAAAAAGCAGCGGAAGCAGGGAGTCGGCATTCCCGGAACGCCTCAGCATGGATATAGCTTCCTCCCGGACAAGATAATCGTCAGAACTAATCATCCTCTCCAGTGCCCGAGCCCCCTCCCTTCTCTCCCCGAGAATATGAAGCATCTCGCGTAAGACAGACGTATCCTTTTCACGCATCGCCGCATCAAGCAACGGAGTAAGGTCTCCCAGCTTCCCGATGATTCTTGCCACCCCCACCCTCACGAAAGGATTCTTGGAAGCGAAGTGGCGAGCCAACGGCTGAACGTTCGAGTCCTGACAGCGGAGGACATCCCGAACATGCCTGTCCGAAAGCGTACCGTCCAACATGGCACGGTCACAAGCAGCTATAGCTCTTTCAGGAAACCCCATGTGCTATGTTCCTCAATGCCTTCATGAACAACTCATCAACATCGCCCTCAAGATTACGATACTCCTCTGCGACTTCTTCCTGACACGTAATTCCACGCTCATGTAAGAAACGGGCACGACCCTTCGTAATACCGGGCAGTCTGCACAACGGAACCAAATGATGCGGGATGCCCCTTCTGCACCGCCAAGCCAATTCGGTCAGGAACCCCTGCTTCCCCCATTTCATTACTCTGTCCAAGTCACACAATGCCTGACAGATACGACCACTGTTCTCCCGAAGGGACAAAGCCTGATTCCGCATCTTTCCGACCGGGAGCCCTCCCAACACGTATCTCCAGAGCGTTATCGTTACTATTGTACCCTCTGACTTCCTCAAAATGACCGGAATTTCGTTCCTGCATTCCTCGACCACCGGCCAATACTTCTTACCGAAGTCTCCAGACATGCGTGTGCAGGGAACAGTCCCTAACGCCCACGCGACAGCAGCATCGTTGTCCTCGATTCCATGCTTGAATACCGTGTCGAAGTTATCCCTCCACGCCCACACGTCCGCCGGATGAAAATACAACCTCACGGCTATCTTACCGACATCCGTGATTTCCATTTTCTGGTCATGCAGAAAAACCGCCTGCACCTCTCGAAGCAACTCGAACACTTCCCTGAAATCCGGCTTGAGCCCCTGCATCGCTCCGAAGCTGCGTTGATACCACGATTCAGCCGTCTGCCTGTCCACAACGTTCTGTCTGCTTATCTCGGGGAGAATATGGAACGCCATCACACTGGAATCCCCGAGAGAAGATTCTACCGTGAAATCCTCATCGCTATCCATCCCCTGCCGCACTTCATCTTCCAACTCGGCTTCAACAATGACAGTTGCGTGACAGGCTTCTCCCCCGTGCTTCCTTGCCCCTCGTCCCACCATCTGTTTGATTTCGGACACGGGAACAACCTGACGGGCACGCTTTGCTCCCACGACTATAACCCTGTCCGCCATTACCAATGCTCCGATTCTTCATTCGTCATGCAGACGAGATGGTGTCCAGCCGTGGCATAGATGCCGTCGGGATGGTCACTGTCCGCACCGAGAAAAAGTCGTTTCCTGAGTGAAACCAGATTGGCTTCCCGAACCCTTTCTATGCTTCTCTCCTTGTCCTGTGCATCAGCATAGGAAACCATGCCCAGAACGAGATGAATCGGGTTCGCCCATTCCATCAGGTCCAGCAACCTCTCTCTCCACCACCAATCCCATTTGATAGACAGGAAGCGTTTCCACCCGCCCAAACACCGCCACCAGTACCGGAAACGGTTGAACTTCCACCAATGAGCCAGACTGCTCTCCACGTACCGATAGCATCCGCACGGACGCTTCTCAAGATACTCAGCCCAATCTTGGGCATTCTCTACCGGAATCCAAGGCATCAATACACTCCTTCACGGAAGACAACCCCTCCATGAACATTCTACGCTTTTCGGGAACATTGGTATTCAACGGACTAGGGTGCAAAAGCGGGAGAATCGGCACGTTGTACCGGATAGAGAACACGGGCTTGCCGTGACGTTTCATAATTCCCCTCATGCCGGTAAGCTGGCGAAACGCCAGCGACCCCAACGCCACAATGAGCTTGGGTTTCACAATCTCTATTTCTCGGTCAAGAAAAGAACGGCAGTTGTCCATTTCTTCCCGAGAAGGAGGTCTGTTCGAGGGAGTAAAGCAGCGGGCAATGTTACTGATATAGAAGTCACTACGGCTCAAGCCAATCTGTGCAATAGCTTCGTCGAAGAACTTACCAGACACCCCCACAAAGGGCTCGCCCCGCTCTACCTCGTCACGCCCCGGATTCTGCCCCACAGCCATAATGCGGGCATCCGTGTTCATGTTGGAGAAGACGTTAGAGAGGAATTGACCCTCTATCATGCGACCCCCGATATTGGGACACTTCCTACATCGAAGACACTCATCTCTCAACCGTTCAAGGTCACTCATCCTATGTTCACCCTTTCCCAATAGCGGCAGAAATACGTCGGCGTACCATGTCAGGATTCTTCTTTACATCGGTTTCCCAAAACCGAAGCACTGTATAACCACATTTGCGAAGGTAGGCCGATGATGACCTGTCTTTCCGCTGAACCTTGCTCTGTGAAACAGTTGGCGTCGGATACTTCTTCGGATTCCCGTGCCAATAGTCTCCGTCCCACTCGATAACAATTTTCCTATCAACGAGAACGACATCCACCGTGAAGCGTTCAAGCAAAAGAACCTGCTCTTGGAAAGAGACGCCCAGACCATCCAATATAGAACGACCAGCAAGTTCGAGATTGTTGAGTCCAGAACGTCTTTGCTGTCGCTTATTCTGCCTTGCCAACCGACTAATAAAGTCAGGGTCGCGGTCACGGCAGATGCGCGAACAATATGTAGGATTGCGCTTCCGCCCACGAACAGCAAACATGCGATTACAGGTCTTACATACAAACTCCCTCCTGCCTTCACGTTGATGAGCGTCAAAACATTTTTTCGAGCAAAAGTTCTTCTCGCGCAGCGCAGTAGGTTTCCGCTCAAATTCTCTTCCGCACTCGACACACACGACAAAAACCCGTTTGCGAATAGCGACACCAGCACACTTGCTGCTACAATACTTGCCCTTCTTGCACCCGATAGTGTAGGGCAAGCTCTTCCCACATGTAGGGCACACCTTTCTCGGCTTCCTTGCTGCTAGTGATTTGCACCTGACTGAACAATACCTTGCAGTCCTTGCCGCCGATGGTGGCACATAAAAGTCATTCCCGCATCGAACACAACTGACCATCTTTCCAAGTTTCATACGCTTACCCTCAATGTATATCTTGGAGAATAAGACACTTACGCAACCTATGTCAATTTCCTATATTCACTCCCGCTCCCAAGGTAGACGTACTTACCAGCACATTGAGACCCGACATCTTATCGTTGAAAGCCGCTTCCATCTTTGCCCTTATGCCCGAACGCACAGACGCATTGTGAAATACAGCACGCACTCCCAACCGTCTCAACTTCTTGACTATCTCCGAACCTGTCAGCTTGGAGTGGACAAAGACAATGGTTTTTCCTCTGGATTCGACAGCCAGCCTGACAGCCTCGTTAACCTTCTCGGTGTTGTCTTGGACTGGGAGATAGTCTGTATCTATACGCGATGGACGCCATGTACTGACAAAGCATTTCGTCTGTTTCCCGTTCAGGGTTTTAACCCATCGGGCCAACTCCATCGCATTCCCCATTGTGGCAGATAAAAGAACAAGCCGGGCGGAAGGGTTGAGGGCTGTCAAACGCATCATGGAGACTTCGACGGCTCCTCCCCGGCTTTTGTCATTCATAAGGTGGCAATTATGACAAAGAACACCGTCTACGAACAAATTGGAATTATCCTCTACCTCTACGTCATAACACGCCGAGAGAACTGTGCTGTTCTTGCGTAAATCCTTCTCCACTTTGCCGAACAATCTTTTGCTCCACACAGAATGATTCTTCTGTTTGCATATATCTGCCTTCTGCCGACTTGAAACTCCCTCCCGCACATTGAACAGAACACGTCTTCCATCTTCGGCATCACTTTGCACTCCATGCCCGGAATCAAGTAACTCCTTACTATGTCTTGGAATGTATCCCTTCCCTTCGCGTCGAACATGAGTAACCAATATCTTCCAACCCGATATGGATGACAAGAAACTCCCCATTTTACCACAAGCCAAGAAGAAAGCAGTTCGTTTTCCGTCTTTGAAAATCCTTCCGTGTGTATTTTCATCGAACTCCTTCCTTGATTCCCGTCGTCCATATACCAGACTGCCAGTGCTATCGGATGGGTTATTCGAGACAGCCATCCTTCCGTTACGACCTTTTTCCCCGAAGGATAAATCAACTCTCTTAAATCCAACAATTCTGGATATGAAAGGGTTGAAAATCGACAAAGCTCTTTTCCATATCCTCCGTTTGGTACATCTTTCGGCGGGGTTGAAACCAATCTTTTCAACTTTCTGTACTTCCATTCTACAAGTGGCTTCTGCGAAATTGACTGCTGAACTTTCAGCCTTGCACTTTTCCCCGTTCCTGTAACGGACAGACTTCCATCTCCCAACAGGGTGCCGAGAATCACGTTCTCTTCCATTTTCGTCATTGAAATAGAGTTCTTTGTTGACATAGATAATATCTCCTTCTCTTACAGTTTCAGCCCGTATGTATCCAAGACCCTCAACCCACACTGGCTGACCATGTGTAACTTCGATATGACCTGTATGGTATTCTATGGAATACCACAATCTATGCAACATTTTTTTGCGTTTTGCAACTATTTTTTTGAACTCGGCCTTGTTCGTCTTGTGGCAGTAAGACAATGCCCTCAATGGCAAATTGTATTTCACCACTTCGTCCATTGTCATTATCCCCTTCTCCGTTACAACTGTGGATGTTCCCGTAAAACACTCGTCATAGACGACACAGGACAAGCTCTTGAGCCAATCACGATAGGCCCGCGAGCGAGTCTTGGCATCAAAGGACTCGCAGGTAATCACGGCGATACGGGCGGCTTCGTGGTCTTCAATACCGGCACTTGAATCGGTTGAAGAGAGAACAATCCCGTGCTCGTTGAATTGAGAGTTGTCCTTCCAATCCTGAAACTTCTCCGAAGCAAGACTCTTGAATGGGCACACATAGGCAACCCGGCATTCTGTTTCGGACTGTAAGTGGAAACCGAAACAGCACTCTGCCAGAACAGTCTTGCCCGCTGCCGTCGCAAAAGAAACAACAAGATTCAGGTCTTCGGCCAAGAACGGCACAACGGCTTGCTGTGCCACGTTGTACTCGGCAAACGGCGGCGTGTAGTAAGGAAATGCCGTCGTTTTCATTACCCGAGAATATCCTTGAGTATCTCCTCCGCCTGTTCGATTGATTGTATGGAGTCAAGAATACGCTCGTAGCCCTTCGTCGTCTGAACTTTCAACCGGCCACTAGCCTTGGACTCCGTTACGAGAATGGCGTTGTTGCCGTTCTCCCTGAAGAAGTGACCAATCGCATTTTCTCCAACCTTGTCCTCCCTGTCATACCTGCCCTCAAGGCTTTGAAGAAAGTAATCCAACGGATTTGTCGGCTCTTGAGGCTCGGATTCAGTGGCTTCAGCCGGAGGGACTTCTGGCTCCTCCGGGGGAGTACCATCCTCTCTCTTCTTCATGGAACGCTGACAATAGCTACTGATGGAACACTTAACGCATTCCTGTGCCGCATCATCCCAAAGGATACCGAAACAATCTGGTTGTTTGTCCGTTGTCTGCATACCTACTCCTCCTATCTAGCGAACCTCTCACACATGAACGGCTGAACGTCCTGACGATAAAACTGCATAGCGGATGTCTTGTTCACCCCGACGGCAGCGGCGGCACGCGAAACACAAATGCGTTCCGACGCGATGCCCTTATCCGGGTCTCCAAGTAAAGCATACAAGAACTTACGCCATCTTGGATACCGACAGCACAGTTCCCTAACGGCTTCTGAAATCTCACCAGCCAAGACAGACTGATAATGCTTCGCTTCGACAACCGCTTTGTAATCCATGCTCTCGCTCGAATGAAGGCACTCTCTTTCCTTGAGTCTTTGAGATTGACGATAACGGCGATTCATGAGATTGGAACACAGCCACCATACCCACGTAGTGAACTTGCCCCTGTCAGCATCGAATTTGTCGAGTTTCCTCCAGATGCGAAGAAAACAATCCTGTGCCAAATCTTGCTGCTTATCGGGACAGTTGATTGCGTACTTGGCCGCAATCATCACGACCATACGCCTGATAGATTCGTGGAGGGCGTCAGCGAAATACTGCTTGGCAGGATGGGGTGGAGCCTCACCCTTTCGTTCGGCAATAACAGCCCTGACCATGAATTCTTGACTGACCGGGAAACGGTTTCCAGTATCGAAACGGTCAGAGAGTGAGAACTCATCGAGATGAAGGTCGTCGATGTAACTCAAACAGATGGATTCGGCGTCTCGTGTGAATGAGTCAACGCCTTGATTTGATTCCCCCACGGCAAAGCCTTTACGCTTCATGGTGCCTCCTCGCAAGTTGCCGATAATCCGGCAGATGTACGGCCATAATTGGCCAAGCCTAGTGAATGCCTACGAGGATAAGCTACCCACCCGCCGCATACCTGTCAAGCCTTTTTGGAACAAAATCACCCCCTCTGTATAAGTGTTTGGAAATCAGAACGTTGCAGGTTCTTCGGGTCTTTCCCGGAGGGCACTGCACAGCGAATTATGGCATCCCGTACATAGTTCCTGCTCAACCGTTCCTGCACACGGTCGGTAATCATCCGTCCGGCACTGTCCCCATCGAACATCAGGGCGATTCGTTTCGGAGCAATCTCTGTAATGAGCCGGAACTGACCGTCTCCCAGATACCCACCAAGGATAGCCACGGAGTTCGGAAATCCTTCCTGAAGCAACTTCATCTTCTCGCGAGCACCCTCGACAAGACACAACACGTCGCAGCCCCGAGTGCAATCATCGAATCCGAACAGACATCCGTCCGGCATGTGCGTTTGTGGTCCCCCGGCAGCGATGAAGTTGAAAGGATAGCGGACCTTCTTGTAATCCCTCTCGGTCTTCAGGGGATGCTCAGCCAGCCATTGTTTCTTGCCGAGGATGTCCACAGCACAGAATCCGACCAACTCTCCCTTCTGTACGAAGGGGATGATGACACGGTTGGCATAATCTCCCCATGTGCGAAGGAAGACCTTGTAGTGGTCAACCGTTTCCTTCTGAATGAGAGTCGGTAACTTTCCCGGAGGACGCATGAAAAACTCATAAGCCTCCGGTGTCATGTATGGAGATTCCATATCCCTCTTGATAGCGGAAAGTCCCCTGATGGTCGGAATGGAATCTCCCTCCACACCGTACTCTGAATACTCCGAAGGAACGACACGTTTTCTGAATTTCTTACGCCTTGCAAACTCAAGGGAAGACTCCGCAATCTCGGAGTCAGCCTGCATCAAGAACTTGACTGCTTCGCGAGGATGACAGTCAAGCATCCGGCTGACTATCCACAGTAGATTGCTGCCCCGATTCTCCGTGAAACAGAACGTCTCGCCCGTTTTCACGTTCAACGTCCATGCCGGGTCAGAGGACTCTCGCCCAACGAATAACGCATGGTCGGGACACTTCGCCCTTATTTCTCCGCCCCGCACGGGAGAAACGTCCTCAACCCCCAACTTGTCAAGGATGGCAGGAGCGTCAACGGAGGGCATTAACCAGTCGATATTCTTGTACCGAAGTCGCTCACGAACACTGAGTTTCCAGTCAGGCATGAAACCTCCGACGGAACACGGAAACGGACTCAGCCCGTGTAATAACGACGACGCAAGACCGGGTCATAAGCCGTGAACTCATCCCCCTCATTCACGTCACGTTCGATAAACTCAATGGCGTCCACCATTTCGGAGTCCATGCGAACGACTGACTGAAGGACAAGAGCCTCGCTGGTAGCCGGAGTCACACTCTTCCCATCATACGCCGTGATGGCATGAAGCAATCGGATGACCACTTCCTGATTGACGACTTTCTCGCCTTTCTGAAATGCGGCGACCACACGCTTTAGAGCCGACGAAACACGAGTCATTGTGAGGTTGTTCAATCCGAGAAGGATACCCCTCTTGGTCTCCACGGGAACGCAGTCCTGAAACTCGAAAGCGTCAATAGCTCCGATGCGATACAGAAGTGCCGACGCAAGCAGAACCACCTTGTCCTGATTGTCCAACCGATACGAGTCCATCACCTTGAGACAGGCATCCGCCACCCTGACCGTGCAAGCCAACAAGCCGCCCTGACGCCCATAATGCGGACCAATACCACCCGGAGCGACAATGAACTTCTCGAAGAACTTCGCGTTCCCGTAAACCTCATCCACCAGTGTCCCGGCAGTATCGTCCTCGACTTCATCTTCCAGCTTCTTGAGTGCCTCCCGAATGGCGTCAAAACGCTCCGCACACTGGTCGGCGTCATCATGGACGGGGATGTAGTTGGAAAGGTCATCGGGCTCAGCCACAACCTCGATGTTCTTGGCGATGATGCTGGCTCGACCCATGTAGTCCTCTACGACAGCCGCCACGAAAATCCAGCTTCCCTTCTGAACCCCCTCGATGGTCCCCCAGAACTTTACGAAACGGGAGCCCGAGCGGTCTCGCAGGGTAATGTCAAGGTAGTCTTTGCCCTGAACTGTCTGCTTGACGAACGCATTCTCGACGTAATAGATGCCGTCGAACGAATCCCCTATTTCCTGATGGTGCAACAACGCATGTCCGGTATTCATCTCGCCTCCTCATCTTTCTTTATTGCCACGACGCCTCGTTTCCCCATTATACCCCCGAGCTACCCGTCGCGTTCTTCTTTTTCTCTTTCATCCTTTTGACGGCAGATAGTATCGTTGCCGCCTCAAACCCACCCCCGGAGGAAACGGGCTCGGAGGTCTCCACATCCTCACCCGAATCCGAATCCGCTATGACTGCCTTTACAGCCTCAGCCTGCTCCGAATCCGCTACCTCCTCATCTTTCTTGATGACATTGACCGTCGGGGCTGGAGTTTTCTCCTTTTCTTCCGGTGGAGTACCCCGAGCACCCTGCCCCGCAATCTCCTCAATCCGTCCAATCTTCACCCTATGCTTCGCCCGGAAGTAGAATGGAGGACCGTCACGATTCTTCTTGATGTCCACAAGCCAGAACACATCCCTCTCCCATTCTTCAACACCCTGCTGTGCGTCATCCCTGCCGGTCTCTGTTATGAGAATGAAGGTATTGGAAACATGAACCTGACCCTTTGAGCCGTACACATCCAGCTTGCTCCCGCGACGACCCTTTTCCTGCTTCTTCATCACCTCGGTAGCCGCCTGCGTGGGAACAATCACTGGAACCCTTAACCAACGAGCCAACTCCTTACAGTCCGATGCCGCCTTTGAGCGTTCATCATTTTCTCCCCACGATTTCTGAATCGGCATTATGTGCGGAAGGTGGTCAATGATGATAAGCCCTATCTTGATACCTCTAGCTTCACACTGACGATAGGCTTGTTCAACAAGGGTTGTATCCGTGAACGCAGGCACTTCCTTGACAAAGATACGCCCCATTGGTTTCCCATTGTGCTCCCACTGCTGCATGAACCTTCGCCACTTCTCGAAATCCTCATCCGAAATCTCACCACGCTTGAAATCCAAATAGGGTATTTCGGTAAGGTTGGCGTCGAACTTGTGCTCCACCTGTTCCTGATATTCCTCGTTGGCAACATGCAACACGTTGATTCCGGCATTGTAAGGGTGCATGACTACATTCATAGCCAACTGACGAACGAACGTAGATTTTCCAGTACCCGTAAGACCTGCCACAAGGGTCAATTCCCCGGCAAACAAACCACCAGTGAACCTGTCGAAATCATGAAAGCCTGTATGGACACCCCGGTACTTGTCCGGGTGAGCCCTCTTATCCAGAAGCACCTGTTCGCGTTTGTGGTACTCAGTCAGTTCGGTAAGGGGCTTCTCGTCCCGAACACCCCCGATGGAAAGGGCGTGACGCTTCAGATGAGAAAGAGCTTCTAGGATTTGACCGCCTTCTAAAAGGGAATCAACATCCACCCCCACCTTGACAATCTCACGCCCAATATCCGCTTCTTCCAGCTTCTCAAGAATAACCTCGGGAGCATCCTTCGTATCCACCGCATCGACAAGGTTCCACTCCCCGATGAAATACTGCTGGTCCGTGTCCTCAACACTTTTGCCAACCTCATACTCGAAAACCTTTCGAGTCGCCAACTGTCCAGTTGTGTCGAGAGAATCCTTCAGGACAGAGAAGATGAACTTGCGTTCATTGGAAGTGAAAAAGCCCTCGCGAATACGGTGCATGTATCGGCGGGCTTGAATGGGGCTTGAACTAACGATTTTGAGCAGAGAACGCTCAAGTTCAACTGTATAATCGAATGAAGACATTAGAGCAACTTGGCCATTTCCTGTGGGCCGAGACGCTTCAAAACAGACTCTTCAACGTCATCCCCGAGGACTTGGGCTGTGACCCTGTTCTTACCGTAGATGACGGAACGAATGCGTTCTTCGATTGTGTCTCGACAAATGAAGTTTACGACGGTTACGACCTCTTTCTGTCCGATACGATGGCAATTATGAACAGATGAAAACCCAACCGTGAAGGAGTGGTCATCCTCAACCGTCAAGTCGTATACTCTTATCTTGTCGGTCTTGGTCTCAACCCGGCTAATCGGACGATATATGTAATCATCGTCTTGGTCTGCCAATCTTTTGTTAGACGGGCTCCCTGAATCTGTGTATCCCCCTATGAAATGCTCGTTCTTTGTCTTAGGATGAATAACCATCCTCATCGTTGGAATATGTCCCGCCCGAATCGCTAATTGACACATCTGATAGCACATAGTTCGGCTCGCAGAAATCCACTCTACCTGTTTGTTCCTACTATGTCCGTCACCATCCGTATACCCCCTTAAGAATACAGACGCTTGATGAGGCGGGAGATTGACTATCTCATCCGGCAAAGTTTTGTTTTCTGCCCGATGTCCAAACCATCGCATAAACCATATCGCCAATTCGGCAGAGTACGCCCGTAGTTCTATACCCTTTGTCTTTTTAGCCCTATAAATTGACCACTTCACCCCAAGGCTGTCAAACACCCTGCCAAACCCCGTCAATACAGATTCCTCATCTTCATGCCCGGACAAAGAAATAAATCTGCCTTTGCCCTTCTTCACGGAAGCAAATCCTTCAGCGGCATACCATCCAAGCAACCGAAGCCAGTCATCAGTTATTGTTATCTCGTCTGGCAATCTAACGTATCTGCCATTTGAGGATGCACCCCTCCCGGTTTCAACCTTACCTCTGTTCTTCTTAAGCCACTCCCTGTAATGAACCCTACACATTCGACGAGCCTCCACAGGCTCGCCACAAACGACACATTCGGTTACTGGCTTTGGGAACAACCTCCAGCCATCATCTATCACTACTCGTTCAAGCGGCTTGTGACCCTTTACCTTTGGGAAAACCATAGAATCGGAAGGCAAAACCGTGTGAGCCATAACCCACATTAGCTCTCCATCTCGCTTAATAAGAATCTTATGGTCATAAGTACAAACCAATGGCTCCCACCAGCCAACATACTCTATGGCTGTCACCATCCCACGATGCTCATGCGAGCTTACCCCGCTTACAACACAAAGATTTCCCTTGTGGGTGAGAACGCGGTCGCCTTCCTTCACATCCTGTATCCTAACTAAACTCACGCCGGAATCATAACCAAAGAGAAGACAGGATACAAGACTATTCTCTGCAATGCACCTGTCCTCCCTCTGAGACATAATAGATGGCGACCAGAAATCATCGTAGTTGACAACATAGCTGGCAGCCTCAAGATTCAACCCGGTTGACATGGCATCCGTGCCCACCATCATGTCAATGGTGTCATCATCTCGAAAGACCGCCTGCATTTCGGCCCGGTCCTTCTTGGGCGTGTCGCCGTCAATTCTGAGATACTGCAACCCCATGTCTTCCAACAAAGGAACAAGAATGTCCAGCATCATCTTGTACTGACTGAACAAAATCGCCTTGTTGCCGCTCAGGCTGACGATTTCCTCAAGAATATCACGCAACGCATCCATTTTAGACGAACGCTTACAGGTATCATCCACCAAGGACGGGCAATCGCAGAACTGCTTGCAGCGGATAATAGCGACCATCGCTTCAACGTCTTCGGTTGCCTCGTGACCACCCTTGGCAAGTGCATTGTACAGCTTACGCTCCTCGGACGAAAGCACGACCACACGGTTCTGGTATATCTTATCGGGAAGGTCTTGAAGTACCTGCTTCTTCAGCCGACGGATGTAGAACGGCTGGATGCGTTCCCTTACTTCATCTATCCGTTTGTAGCCTGTCACCTTGCCCCAAAAATCCGTTTCGACATGCCGCTGATAGAACCTAGTCTTGGAACCCAGAAGCCCCGGAGCGACCCAATCCATGATGCTGTGTAGCTCCTCCAGTCTCCCATCAATAGGTGTACCCGTAAGAGCCATCCGGTAGTGAGAACGAAGCCGCTTGACGTTCCGGGCACGCTTTGACCCATGATGCTTGATAGCATGAGCCTCGTCGATGGAGATGAAATCCCACATACGCCTGCGTACCGGACCCAGAATCCTCTCCCTTTTCTCGGCAGCAGCTTTGAGTTTCAGCTTCCGAGCTATCGTCTCCGGCTTATCCGTTGCCCTCGGCTCGTAATTGCGACCGCCGAAAAGGTCTTCCAGAATCAACTCGTAGTTGACCACGTAGAAGAACACGTCATCCCGAAGCCATTGAGATATTCTGTCCTTGGGAGGACCGTCAATGACCACGTATCTCTCATCCGTGAACTTCTCTATCTCGATGGGCCAGTTGTATTTGAGCGAAGCGGGAGTCACACAGAGAGCATTCTTCGCCAGTCCCCTGTCTTTCAGGTAGAGAGCGGTAGCGATAGCCTGAAGAGTATTGTGAGTCACTATAAAGTCATCTGTAACGTATAATCCATCCGAAGCATCTACCGATATGCACTGGCACTCACTTTTACCAACATACTCTATCTCGTCAATAGACCGGGAAGGAGCATACTTTGCCCTCAAACCAACAAGTTTCGCCTTTCTATCAAGTCGGAATGGATTGACTCCAGACGGCAAAGACAGGGTGACAACATAGCTCGGCAGTGATTTCGTCTTCTTTGGCTTGACCGAAGCAATGCCACCCAAAGATCGTGTCAAGAAGACAACATCATCGGCAAGCTCCCTAGAGGAAGAGCCGAATTGGATTACGTTCCCCCTCTTACATCTACTCACCCACCCATCGGTATCCATAAGCCCCCGAAGAATTTCCAATCGGTCAGTCAAACAAGAAAACTTGTATATGAGTGGAACACTCTTGTTCGGAGAAAGAACTCCCCACAATCCCGCCCCTCTCAAGATACCAGTAAGGGGATTCTCCACTCCCCCTCTTTTTCCCGAAGTGAGAAAATAGTCACAGCCGCTTTTGTGACGAATCCTGACACCCTTCGGTAGCAATGACTCAACACGCTCGACCATCTCACTGTCATCGCTTGATAGCATGGGCGTATGTGCAGTGAGTCCGCCGTCCCCAATCAGGACTCCCATTAGGTATGGGTGCAATGGAAGGTCTGTCTTATTAAACTCAACAGGACTAACCAGTGGTATGAAATACTTCCTGTTACCATTTACATGCCTTATAGAACTTTTTCGCACTTCTGATAAAGACATAATTCGTGGGGGCAAGCCTCTCCACTTACGAAGTGGAGTGTTTATAGACCAGAGATGTTCATCACAACATCGCGTTGAAGACCCGTCGGAAAAAAGAATGCGATACACATCTTTCTCTCCTTGCGGGAAAACGCCAGTTACGGAACAACTCTTTCCGTCAGAACCAATCACTGACATGCCCGGTCTCAGCTTTCCCATCTGAACCCATCCAGTCGGAGTAAGAACGGAACAATCAAGAGGCTGCGCCTTTCCCAGTCCCATCTCGTCGGCATTGAGGACGCCCGCCCCATTGAGGACAGCGAACATAATGCCGTACCGCTGATAGTTGTAGGGAGAGCCACTGAGTCCCGGAACCCTGAGCCGGATAGGAATATCCTGTTTGGACATGTCATGAAGACGGGCAAGCCTTGCTTCTTTTTCCTCCTGCTCCTTGACACGCTCCTCGATGTCATCCGAGAGACCGAGCCCGTCCATGTGGTTCAGCAGGTAACGAAGGTTGTACAGGGTAAAAGTGACACGCCAGACCTTGGAAACCGAGTCCCAGTGTCCTCCGATGTCGCTTACAACCTTCTTCTGGTCATAGCAATCCTCGACGACAAGGGTATTGCCGCCGTCAACAGACATATAGGGCATTTCATCCTCCACCCTCTACTATACACCGGAAGTCAGCTTCCCGGCTGAAGAAGATTGAGGATTCCTTCCAGAACGGTGTAGGTCTTGGACGCCGCTGTGGTCAGAGCCACGTCGAAGATATACTGCCCGTCAAGCGAAGCCGTATCGGCTGGCAATATGTAGAAGAAGCACTCGCCCTCGTCCGCAGCCCCGATTTGCCCCTCTCCGGCGACGGCAGTGCTCTTGGTAAACACAGCCGCTCCTCCAGATTCCTTACGGACAGTCAGGACAAGGGTGGCTCCAGTCAAATCGACGATGTTGAGGTCTTCGTCCTTGATGAACACCCGGAGTGTCCGGTTGTTGTTGATGTACAGGTCTACTCGGTAATGAGGCACGTTCATTCCTCCTGATGTGGACTGGAAATAGTTCACTGTCCCGGTCATTCT
>Ga0180432_10002695_pt1 | contig 26408 bp, 26 predicted proteins | sample SS_ome_10_FD_132414 | JGI IMG/M metagenome (GOLD analysis project Ga0180432, IMG submission 132414) | Hypersaline lake sediment archaeal communities from the Salton Sea, California, USA - SS_1_MS_2 metaG | ecosystem: Environmental > Aquatic > Non-marine Saline and Alkaline > Hypersaline >... | reverse complement strand
GTCCGTTTGAGCCAACGCCGAAGCGCTCGTTGCCGGTGTTGGTGAAGGAACAGTCCGCCCGAGACGGGACGCTTGCAAGAAGCCACGCAGCCGCAATGAGCAATGTGACAACGGCACACCGTCGCCATCTGCGACCGGTTGGAAGTGCGTTGCCCGGCACACGCGAGAACCGGATGGACATCTTGGTCTCCACTAGTCAGTAGTCCCCTCTCCGGGAGCTCAGACAGCAGTGAGTCGGCAACGAGCATTCAGATCGTTCCATCGTATTATACGCTACCGCTGCCGTCTAGGCATAAACGCCACGTTAAATCAGCCAGAAGGGACCCGAATAGCACCGCCTGCCGGTTCGCATGCGCTGCACAGTGTGCTGCGGCGCTGAGCTACCGCCAGGTGAAGCGCCGGCTGGAGCTGCGAGGGCTTACGGCCTCGGGGATTCCCTCGGGAGGGCGGCTGACAACCGTCACATCCCACTTGAAGACACGAGCTTCGTCATCCGATATCGGATACATCCAGTCTGGGACGCGCCAGCAGGTGTTCTTGGTCCATTCGCTCTTGCTGGTGCTAGCCTCTTGCCCGGGGCCGGTATCCTCTGTGCGAATCCTCAGCACGTACCACTCGTCTGATTCCAGAATGCCTGCTGATGCCCAGTTCAAGAGAACGGGAGCATCCTTGCCCTCGAATACCGCGTTCCCCACCGGTGCGAGCAACACGGGCACGCCGTAACGCCAAGCCGGTGTCTGTGTGGGCGTAGGAACGGGCTTGGAGCTGACGCGGACAACAGTGGGGGTGAGAGCTGCTCCTGGAATCAGTAGCTCCTGACCGACGCGTATCAACTCCGGGTTGGCCATGTCGTTGGCTTCTGCAATTGAAGCGACCGTGATCCCATAGAGGCTCGCGATGAGACTGAGGTTCTCTCCCTCCGCCACTACGTGCGTGGGCGGCAGGGGAGTAGGTGTCGGCCCCCCGACTGTCGCAGTGGGTGCAACAGGTGCGAGGCCTGGCGCGAGAGGGATGGTCAGAAGCTCGCCCACGTCCAGGTACTCGCCGTCGCCTACGTCGTTGACGGCGAGGATGGCTTCCACCGTCACGCCATACTGCTGGGCGATGAAGGTGATGGTGTCCCCCTGTATGATCGTGTGATGGAAGAACGCCGGCGTGGAGGTCGGCGTGATGGAAGGCGTTGGAGTGGGGGTCAGGGTTTTGGTGAGTATGCGTGTGGGTGTGGCAGTTGGAGTCTTGGTGGACGGCGGATCCGCGGCCTGGGTCCAAGGCCTCAGGATCCACAGCGAACCCAGCAGGATCGCGGCGGTGAGCAATCCGGCCAGAACCGAGAACGTTGTTGCCGGCAGAGATAGGCGCCGCGATCGTGCCTTCGCCCCACAGATGGGGCATTCCTGGCTGCGGCCCGGCATCTTGGCGCCGCACGACGGACACCTCTTCGAGGTGCCTCGCACTTGCTCGATAGCCTCGCCACAGGCTGGGCAGATGTGCCAGTCATCTCGCCCCAGCTTCGCCCCGCAGTGGGGACACCTCATGCCGACATCACCATCCGCGCAGTTGTACCAACTGGCTCGATTATAGCCCACTTCCAGGAGGGCGACAAACGAGGGGGGAGAGAGCGTGCTCTCACAGGAGTTCGGCGACACTGGTGGTTCATGCATTCCGGCTGAGTGCCGAAGTCCTCCCGTGGGAGTCGATCGAGACCAGCGGGCATGGCGGCAATCCGGCTCAACGAGTCGCGATGCGCCTTCGTGGCTGATTGCTTGGCCTGCGATTCCTGCTGGTGCAGTCTCCGCGTCTGCAGTCGTGGGCTTGTGGGTAGATCGCTACTCACTCGGGGCGAGACCCAACTCCTGCGCGATCCCCTGCATGGCTTCCAGTACCAGAGCGATGTGCTCCCCGAGTTCCACTCCTAGCTCCTCGGCTCCCAGTTCGATGTCGCTGCGTGTAACGCCGCGTGCGAAGGCCGAGTCCTTCCACTTCTTCTTGACGGACTTGACCTTGACATCCAGGATGCTCTTGCTGGGTCGGACCAGAGCTACCGCGACGATCAGACCGGTGAGCTCATCGACGGCGAATAGTGCTCTGGCCATCATACTCGACCTTGGGACGCCCAGGTAGGGGGCATGTCCCTCCACCGCCACGGCTATCTCTTCGGGCCAACCGAGCTGCCTGAGCACGGCAACCCCGAACGCAGGGTGCTCCTCTGCAGTCGGGTGCTGCTCGTAGTCGAAATCGTGGATCAGGCCGGTGATGGCCCACAACTCCTCGGGCTCACCGAACTTGCGCGCGTACGCCCGCATGGCCGCCTCCACCGCCAGAGCATGCTTGATCAGGTTGGGGCTCTTGGTGTACTCATTGAGCAGTGTCCAGGCTTCTTCTCGCGTTACCATGTCGCCTCTCCGGTTCTTTTGTCTTGGTAGCAAAGCTGGTCAGCTCAGCCTATCGCTTCAGGACTTCTCGCTGCGCCTTCAGGAGCTGGTCGATGCCTGTGTGAGCCAGATCGAGCAGCAGATCCATTCTCTTGCGATCGAAGGGACTTCCCTCGGCAGTACCCTGGATCTCGACGTAGTGCGCTTTGCTGTTCATCACCACGTTGAAGTCGACCTGGGCCTGCGAGTCTTCCTCGTAGCACAAGTCGAGAAGGACATCGTCTTGCACGATGCCGACACTCACCGCGGCCACGGCCGGAAGGAGCACCTGACGCTTGACAACGCCTGTTCTGATCAACCTGTCAAGAGCCATGGCGACGGCTACGTAGGCTCCGGTGACCGCCGCCGTACGGGTTCCTCCATCGGCCTGGATCACGTCACAGTCCACCGTTATGGTTCGCTCCTCCAGATAGCGCAGGTCGAAGCCGGCACGAAGAGAGCGCCCGATCATGCGACGAATCTCCTGAGTCCTGCCCCGAAGCCCTCTCGTCTCGCGAGGAGTACGGGTGTGCGTGGCTCGGGGTAGCAGGGCATACTCGGCCGTGATCCATCCCTGGGCGTGTCCGCGTAACCATCTGGGGACGTTCTCCTCAACGCTTGCCGCGCACAGCACCCTCGTCTTGCCCATCTCGATCAGGGTCGAGCCCTCGGCATGATCGAGATAGTCAGTGGTGATGGTCACCGGTCGCAGTTCGTCGTTCGCACGTCCATCCAAGCGCATTGGTATCTGCCCTCCTCGGGCTTCGACCGTGCTGTCGGGATGCTGGGTTCGGCGGTCGCTGTGCTGGCCAAGTACCTTCGCAGCGCCGGGCGACAGGGCGGCGATCAGCCATGCATCAAGGTTCGCCCTACCTCGAAGGCCGCACAGTTCAGGTCGATGAATCTCTTGGGCACTCGCCTCGCGATCACCTTCTTCCACGTGGCGCACGGGACATCCAACAGGGTCGAGAGGCTCCCCAACAGCACGACGTTGTTGGTTCTGATGTTACCGAGCTCCCTGGCTGCCCCAAGTCCGGGCACCACGTGGTGGCTAGAGGTGGCTGCAGCCAGAGCCCGCTGAACTGCCTGGTCATCAGGATAGACGTCCTTCCCGGTGGCAACCGAGACAGGCGGGATGGCGTAGTCGTTGACGATCACGGTGCCTCCGAAGCGGAGGAAGTCCAGATAGCGGAGGGCTTCCAGCTTCTCGAAGGCCAGGAGGTGATCCGCTTCCCCTCTCCCGATGAGAGGAGAGTAGACCTTGTCGGCCCATCTGACGTGGCTCACCACGCTGCCGCCCCGTTGTGCCATGCCGTGAACTTCGGACTTCTTGACGTCATATCCGTGTTCCAGGCCTACTTGAGCCAGCACGTCGCTGGCAACCACGATCCCTTGTCCTCCCACCCCGGCGAGCAGGAAATCCGTCTTCTTCATGGCTGGTCCTCCTGCTCGATCTGAGCGCGAAACAGGATCGCGTCTTTGGGACAGACCTGGGCGCAGATCTCGCAGCCCGTGCAAAGCAGTGGGTTGATGCGGACCTTGGTCTTCCCTGTCTTGGCGTAGACCTCGTCGCTCTTGAAGAGCGCGGGGCAGCCGACGCGAAGACACATGTCGCAGGCAATGCACTTGTCTGCCTCGACTCGCAGAGGAAGGTATCTCTTTCTAACTTCGCGAAGCAGCGCACACTCCCTCCGGGCTATGACTACCGATGGTCCCTCGCGATCCAGTGAGGCTCGCAAGGCTTCCTCGACCTGATCGAGATCGTAGGAGTCCACCGTGTGCACGTCGTCGATGCCCATGGCTCGGGCCAGAGTCTCGAAGTCAACCGCTGCCGTCTCCTGGCGCTGGAGGGTTCGACCGGTGCCGGGATTCTCCTGCCGCCCGGTCATCGCTGTGGTTCGGTTGTCAAGGATGATCGTCGTTGCGTTTCCCTTGTTGTAGGCCGCGTTGATTAGGGCCGGCATTCCGGTGTGGAAGAAGGTAGAATCCCCCAGCACGGCGACGTTGCGCCGCTTGATTCCGGCCTTCGACACTCCATGGGCCACCCCGATGCTCGCCCCCATGCATCCGCACGTATGGAGGGCCTCCTGAGGAGGTATACAGGCCAGCGTGTAGCATCCGATATCCCCGTTGACGACCAGTTTCAGCTTCTTGGTGACGTGGAACACACCGCGGTGCGGGCACCCCGGGCACAGCACGGGCGGTCGCAACGGAAGTGGTCCATTGGTCACTTTGACACCGTTGGGCCGAGCCGACTCGGCCAGCAGCCCCGCTTGAACGGCCGAGTTGCGGACTACAGCCGGGTTGAGCTCTCCGCAGATCGGGAAGATGCTCTTGCCCTCGACGGAGATGCCGAGCAGGCGAATCTCCTCCTCTACACAGGGGTCGAGCTCCTCCACCACTATGAGCTTGTCTACGCGGTGCGCGAAGTCCTGGACCAGCTTCTCCGGCAACGGATAGGACATGCCTAGCTTCAAGAAGGAGGCTGTCGGAAAGACCTCTCTCGCGTACTGATAGGCCACACCACAGGTGACTATGCCCAGCGAAGTGTCTCCCATCTCCACTCGATTGATCGGAAGGGTAGAGGCATAGTCCCTGAGCTCGTCGATGCGATGCTCCATGATAGGACGTCGACGACGAGCGTTCCCCGGTACCGTGACGTACTTTCTCGGGTCTATTCTGTACTCCGGCGGAGACTCTCTCTCCTCGGCCGTGCGTTCTCCAAGCTCCACCGCGCTGTAAGCGTGTGCGATGCGGGTGGTCGACCGGAGGATGACCGGGGCGTCGATCCTCTCACTCAGATCAAGGGCTACCGCAACCAGGTCCTTGGCTTCCTGGCTGTCACTGGGTTCCAGGCAAGGAACTCGCCCGAACTTGGCGTATCGTCGTGTGTCCTGCTCATTCTGCGAACTGTGCATAGCGGGATCGTCGGCCACGACGATCACCAGGCCCGCTTCTAGCCCGGTCACTGAGGCGTAGAAGAAGGAGTCTGCTGCCACGTTCAGTCCCACGTGCTTCATCACCGCCATGGAGCGCGATCCAGCGTATGCGGCCCCCACGGCCACGTCGAGCGCAACCTTCTCGTTGGGACACCACTCGGCGTAGATGCCGGGCATGGGTGCAAACGTCTCAAGTATCTCGGTGCTTGGCGTCCCAGGGTATCCGGCCGCCACACGCACCCCTGCTTCCCATGCTCCTCGAGCCATGGCTTCGTTGCCAGACAACAACTGCATTAGGAATCCACCCCCTCGTAGATTTGTGTTTCCTGCTGGTTCCGGCCCCGTCAGATCAGGGACCAAGCTGCTGGAGGATTAGATCCTGAGCCGCCCACATCCTCGCCCGGTTCGCCTCCTCGTCGTGGTCGTAACCGAGTAGGTGCAGCACGCCGTGAATCACAAGGACGGCGAGCTCCCGATCAGTGGAATGGCCCATTTGGGCCGCCTGCTCGGCGGCCCGAGGATAGGAGATGATGATGTCTCCCAGGTAGGGGGGGAGCTCAGAGGGCAAGACGAACTCCCCGGCTTCGTGGGTAGAAAAGGCCAGTACATCGGTCGGGGCATCGATGCGACGGAATCGCCTATTCAGGTCCCGAATGCCGTCATCATCGGTGATGACCAGGCCGATCTCGGCCTCGGTGTCCGGGTTCTCGTACCGGAGTGCAACCTCTGCTGCTCTGAGCAGCCACTGCTGGTCGAGCTCCTCACTCACTGTCGGGAGAACCTGCACGTGCACTGTGGGTTTGAGACTACTCATCGGTGTTCCTCGTGTGTGTCGGTTCCTCAGGTGTGCACCGATCTTGCTCGATTCCCGAGGAGTTGCCGTCTCCTGCGCCCTCGGAGAAGGATTGGTCTGAGTACACTCCTCGGTACTGCCGAGGCAGTAGGGCGGCGATTCGCAGCATGATCTGATCTGCCAATGCTTGCATGTCCTCACTGCGCATTCGTTGCTCGGAAACGGGAAGATGGAAAGGCTCGCCGATGGCCACTCGTACCTCAGCCCGGCTCAGCCGCTTCCAGGACGATACCATCCTGTCGAGGCCCCACACCCCGATGGGGAGCAGAGGAGCCCCCGTCTTGCGTACGAAGTAGACCACGCCTGGCTTGCCCCGTTGGAGGCCACCTGTGGTGCTCCGGGTGCCCTCAGGGGCCATACCCAGAATGCGTCCCGAGCGGAGTGAGCCGAGGCAACGCCTGAGTGCTTTGCGATCGATCTCCCCTCTGCGAACGAAGGTACCTCCTGCGAGGCTGACCATCTGCCCGATGGGGAACTTCCTGCGGTACTTCTCAGCAACCAGAACATCCGCTGGGAAAGGAAATGTGACCATCAGAACGATAGAGTCCAGCAGGTGCAAGTGGTTGGTGACCACGATGAGAGGTCCCTCGGAAGGGAAGTTTTCCTCTCCGCTGACCCTGATCCTGACCATCATCCAAAGGCCGACGCGTGCCAGGGCTCGAATGGCCCTGTATAGAGGCGTCATTCTCCGCACTTGGGGTTCCCTGCTCGTGGAGTTCACTCTCGACGAAGCCTCCGTCAGGTCCTGGTAACCAGGATTATCGTGCCGGTAGCTGCTCGATTCCGCCGGGCGATGTCGCGGTCTTCACACTGCCTGGCGTTGGGCCCCAGACGAGCCATCGCGTCGAGTGGAGGAAGAACGCCGCCGCGGGTGCGGCTGCCAGTACGCGGCCACCGAAGGTCTCCCTGTCGGTGTGCCGTCTGTTCTACAGTATCTCGCAACTCCATTCATGCATCTCAACTGAACGGACGATGCTATTGTACCACACTTTCGCGCAATATCAAGATTCGCAGGGGCTCAGGAGAGCTCTTCCCCCTTGCACCGGAACTCAAGATGACTATACTGACCGTAAACACCGTGGCGAGCTCAGGGGAGCCGGCCGGAGAGGGCCGATGGGTGTGGAGGGATGAGATGAGGGAAGTGAGGGCGAGCGCCATCGCAGAGACGGTGAAGAACCTGTTTCTCGATGCGAACTACAGGATCGGGGAGGACGTGCTGGAGGCACTCAGAGCCGCCCGTGATACGGAGCCGTCCGAAACCGGCAGGTCCGTTCTGGACATGATCATCGAGAACCACTCGGTAGCCAGGACGGAGCGCCTGGCCATCTGTCAGGATACCGGAATGGCGGTCCTCTTCGTGGAACTGGGACAGGAAGTCCACGTCGTGGGGGGGGCTTTTCGCGAGGCGGTAGATCGCGGTGTAATCGCGGCGTACAGCGAGGGCTTTCTCAGGAAGTCGGTGGTCGACGATCCTCTCTTCGCGCGCAGGAACACGGGCACCAACTCGCCCTCGATCATCTATACGGATATCGTCCCTGGGGACCAGATCAGAATCATGGCCACGCCAAAGGGCTTTGGCAGCGAGAACACGAGCGCATTGGCGATGATGAAGCCGACGGATGGCCCGGCCGGAGTTCGGAGCTTCGTAGTGGAGACGATCAGGAAAGCTGGCCCCAACCCTTGTCCTCCCACGGTCGTTGGCCTGGGGATCGGCGGAACAGCCGACAAGGCCTTCGTACTGGCCAAGAAGGCTACCCTGCGCAGAGTGGACGTGCGGAATCCAGATGAACGGTACGCGCGTCTGGAGAGAGAGATACTCCAGGAAGTCAACGCACTTGGCATAGGCCCGGCGGGGCTGGGGGGGAAGACGACGGCGTTGGCCGTCAACATCGACTACTTCCCCACCCACATTGCCGGACTGCCGGTGGCCGTGAACGTCTGCTGCCACGCGGCCCGACACGCCGAGGCCACGCTATGAAGAGAGGACGGCGGAGCCGATGAAGCCTACGAAGGAAGTGATGACTCCCCTCAGCGAGGATTCTGCCATCGCATTGGATGCAGGGGACGTGGTAGCCATCACGGGCTACCTTTTCACTGCCAGAGACACTGCCCACAAGCGGTTGGTCGGACTGCTGCGGGCAGGCAAGGACCTCCCGATGGATATTCGGGATCAGATCATTTACTACGTGGGCCCCGCTCCTGCCAGGCCTGGGTACGTTTGCGGACCTGCCGGGCCCACTACGAGCTACCGGATGGATCCGTATACCCCGGAACTGCTGGAGCGCGGACTCAGGGGGATGATCGGCAAGGGCCTTCGTTCCGACGAGGTCGTCGCTTCGATGAAGAGGAACAATGCCGTCTACTTCGCGGCCGTGGGTGGGGCGGCGGCAGTCATGGCCAAGAGCATAAAGAGCTCCGACGTTGTGGCGTATGAGGATCTGGGCCCGGAAGCGATTCGCCGTCTGTATGTGGAAGCCTTCCCGGCCATCGTGGTGATAGACACTCGCGGGCGGAACCTCTACGAGAGTGAGCCCCCCAAGTATGCGACTCTCGTCAGCGGCACAGGCGGCGATGGCGCGTGAATCCTGGGTTTGCCGGTCGGACTTGATTCCCTTGGCGATGCGGCCGCAGGCTCTCTTCAGGTGGCGGATCTCACGTCACCATGCGCGGTGGAAAGAGCACCCAGCCTATGGAACACGTTGGCGTGTTTCACCAGGAAGCCTGTCTTGAGGACCGTCCCGCGGAGCATCACGTTGCACGCTTGTGGGTCCCGCAGGTCTTCAGGATGCAGCAGCAAGGTTGTGGGGTTCGTGGGGGAAGTGAATCATGACCCGTGAGCTGCCGGGGACGCTCGCGTTTCCGTGACCTGTGTAGCGGGCCAGGATGCCCTCGACTGCGAAGGTCTGCTTCACCTGCTTGGGTACCGGGTACTCGGAGCTCACGGGTCCACGTCCCTCCGGCAACCGAAGCATGTCTTATGTTGTCATGGGCCTGACACCCACTGGTCTGGCGACAGCGGAGTAGTGAAGCGGCTGCCATCTCTTCTCATGAAGATCGATCAAGGCGCTCAAGAACTGGCGCTGACAACGGTGAGTTTCACTGGCTCGCTTCTTTCCAGGAAGGGCACAAGTCCAAGAGACACAAGAGTATTCTGCGCGTCCGCGGCCGGTTGTCAGACTGTCCGGAGGAGGCCCAGAGAAGTGCGGGATGAAGCCGCCGCAACGGTCCTGCTACAGGCCAGCCATCAGCCGGCGTCGTGGTCGCGTTGAATCGGTGGGTACCCGGCACGCGGGTGAGCACATTGTCCGATCTTGACACCAGACGCGAGTTCGGTTACTATGTGGGGCAGAGGTTACATAACCAAGGAGGGCACAATCGATGACGCCTGAACACATCTCTCCTGAATTGGCCGAGCTGGCTGTCAACACCATCCGGATGTTGGCCGTCGACGGCGTGGAGAAAGCGCGATCCGGGCATCCAGGACTGCCGATGGGTGCTGCGGACTACGCCTTCGTACTGTGGAGCCGGTTTCTGCGCCACAACCCCAAGGACCCTGCGTGGCCAAACCGAGACCGCTTCGTGCTGTCTGCCGGACATGGCTCAATGCTGCTCTACGCGCTGCTTCACCTGTCGGGATTCGGCTTGTCGCTGGAGGAGCTCAAGAGCTTTCGGCAGTGGGGGAGCAAGACCCCCGGGCATCCTGAGTATGGCTGTACACCGGGCGTGGAGACCACCACCGGCCCGCTGGGGCAAGGCTTCGCCACCGGCGTAGGCATGGCCCTTGCCTCGCAGATGATGGCTGCCAGGTTCAACACGGAAGATTTCCCGGTCATTGATCACTACGTGTATGGGATCGTCAGCGACGGCGATCTCATGGAAGGGGTTGCTTCGGAGGCCGCTTCCCTGGCGGGACACCTGGGGCTTGGCAATCTGATCTACATCTACGACGATAACCATATCACCATTGGTGGAGATACTGCCCTGAGCTACTCGGAGGACGTGGCTGGACGCTTTGGCGCGTACGGTTGGCATACTCAGAAGATAGATGGCCACGATCATGAGGCGATCGCCGAGGCGATCACAGAGGCTCAGAAGGAGGTTTCACGCCCATCACTCATCATAGCGCGCACACACATTGCGTACGGAAGTCCGAACAAGCAGGACACGTCAGCGGCGCATGGAGCCCCCCTCGGCCCGGAGGAAGTGGCCGCTACCAAGAGAAACCTGAACTGGCCACAGGAGCCGGAGTTCTTCGTCCCGGACGAAGTGCGCGCGCTCTTCGCGAAGCGAGCCGAGGAGCTCGAGGGCCTGTACGATCGGTGGCAAGCTGGCTTCGAGGCCTGGGGGAAATCGCATCCCGACATGGGCCGCCTTTGGGAGACTTACGCCGGGAAGGTCGTGCCTGATGATATCGGGGAGCTGCTGGTGGCCGCGGCAGGGGAGGATGCCTCAGCCACTCGACGGATATCGGGGCGGGTGATTCAGAAGGCCACCGAACTGATCCCCGAGCTGTGTGGCGGGTCTGCGGACCTGGCTCCGTCCAACCATACGATCATCAAGTCGTCGAGCGACGTTACACGAGGTGATTTCAGTGGGCGTAACCTCCGCTTCGGGATCAGAGAGCACGCTATGGGTTCCATGGCCAACGGGATGGCCTTGTACGGAGGGTTGATTCCCTATGTGGCCACGTTCCTAGTGTTCTCGGACTACATGAGGCCTGCGATCCGGCTGGCAGCAATGATGCACCAGCAGGTGATCTACGTCTTCACACACGATAGCTTCATGGTAGGAGAGGACGGGCCCACGCATCAGCCGGTCGAGCATGTGGCTGCTCTGCGGATCATTCCCGGTCTCACCGTGTTTCGGCCTGCCGATGGGGTTGAGACCGCCATGGCCTGGTCCTGGGCCCTGAAGCATTCGGACGGACCGACGGCTCTGATTCTGACCCGCCAATCACTCCCTGCCCTGACTCGAGAACAGGGCTTCGATCCTGCGGAAGTGGGGCGCGGAGGCTACGTGGTTTCGGACAGTGCCGGTACGCCTGACTTGGTCATCATCGGTACGGGATCGGAAGTCTCTCTGGCCGTTGAGGCCAAGCGTATCCTGGAAGAGCGAGGGCACGCGGCACGGGTGGTGTCCATGCCTTCCGTAGGACTCTTCATGGGGCAGCCCGAATCCTACCGAGATCGGATTCTCCCTCCTGAATGCGATAAGGTTGTGGTCATCGAGGCCGGGAGAAGCTTTGGCTGGGGTGCCCTGGCGGGGAAACATGGATTGGTGCTAGGTCTGGATCGATTCGGTGCATCCGCACCGGCCAAGACTCTGGCCGAGAAATTCGGGTTCACGCCCGACCAAGTCGTTGACCGGATCGCGTCCTGGCTCTAGACTCGCTTGGCTGACCGAATCGACGGGGAGCCTGGTTGGGACCCGGGGCCAGTTGGAGAAGTGCGACAACGTCGTGAGCCGCCTGCGAGGAATTCGCAGGCGGCTCGGTGTTTCGTGAGGTCAGGATTCTGGGACCTGGTCGATGGCGGTAGCCGGCCAGGCCCGGATCAGATCCAAGCGGATGGTCTGCTCAACCCGGCCGTCAGCCCATAGCTCTGTGCCGTACAGACCGGGCCGGCGACCAGATGTGGCCCGGCGTGGAGATTGGAGCGGGCGCGGGCGCAGGGGGCAACGTGACTCGGGGAGCACTCACACCTGGTGGCCTTCGCCTGGACTCTTCATGAGGATCAGATGGGCTTCCGAAGCGTGTGCGCGCACGATCAACACGAGGGCTGCCACCGGGAACAGCAGGAGAATCGCAGTACCCTTCACCGCTCTACTCCTTGGCCGAGCCTGACCTTGACCCAAGGATGTCGGTCATGGCGGGAAGGGTCTTCGTTCCGAGCAGTGTGTAGTGGGAACGGTGCTAATGGTGAGCGCTAATGTTGGGAGCACGCTACGGATCCGCGTCGTTCTAGCTCCATTCTAGGCCATTCGACGCACTTGTGCTTGACGGGACCCTGACGGACGGTTGCCGTATTCGTGACCTCACGTGTGTGGCACTTGTGCGGGGGTGAGGCTCGTCCCCGGTTGGTTCGTTCTCCTTCGATGGGACGCTGTGACCGAAGGGTGTGGACTCTTGCGGGGCAGAGCTGGCTTGGATCGCCTGCGCCGAGGGGTGCGCGCGTTGGCAAACGGATTTGGCAGAACCGATGGTTACAGGTAGAATTGCGGGAAACACCGCTCGCGGATACTGTACTGGCTTGACGGCGGGAGAGTCGGCACGTCGAGAGTCGAATTGGAGGAGCGACGGCATGGAGAAGGTCATTGTCATCGGGAGTGGGCCGGCCGGATTCACTGCGGCCATCTACGCAGCCCGAGCGGAGCTCAAGCCACTTCTGATTGCGGGCCAGCAGTTGGGAGGCCAGGTGGCGGTCTCGTCTGAGATCGAGAACTACCCGGGTTTCCCGGAAGTGATCACGGGCCGAGAGCTTTACGAGGCTATGCAGAAGCAAGCTGAGCGGTTCGGTACCAGGATAGAGTTCGACGAGGTCACCGAGGTCGATCTGAGCCAACAGCCGTTCAAAGTCAAGACCTGGGGCGATGAGTTCGAGACCCAGACGTTGATCGTCACGACCGGGACTTCACCCCGGAAGTTGGGCGTGCCGGGAGAAGAGGAACTCCGTGGTCGGGGGGTGTCGTACTGTGCCACCTGTGACGGGTACTTCTTCAAGGGAAAGGATCTGGTAGTGGTTGGCGGGGGTGACGCTGCCGTCGAGGAAGCCATGTATCTCACCCGCTTCGCCAAGAAGGTCTACCTGATCCACCGCCGAGATCGCCTCCGCGCCGAGACCTATCTTCAGGCTCGGCTGTTCAAGAACCAGCAGATAGAACTGGTCTGGGACAGCGTGGTGGTTGGCATCGCGGGCCAGGACGGCGTGACCGGCGTGAGGACTCGAAACGTGAAGACCGATGAGGAGTCGGAACTGAGCGTCGATGGCGTCTTCGTCTACATAGGGGACACGCCCAATACCGCATTCCTCGGGGGGCAGATCGAGCTAGACGAGAGGGGATACATCGTCACGGATCGGCTCACCCACACGAGTGTGGACGGAGTGCTGGCGGCCGGAGATGTTCAGGAGCCGCACCTGAGGCAGATAGCGACGGCCGTCGGCTCCGGGGCCAGGGCTGCTGTTGAAGCAGAACGTTTCATAGCCGACCTGGAAGACCGGGCCTACGGTGAATGGAAGGGATAACGTCGACTGCGAGAGGTATTCATCCGGTGTCAAGGGGCTACGATAAGGAGCGTTGGATGACGATCACCAAAGAAACGACCATTGGAGAGGTTGTGCAGAAGTACCCCGAGACGGTGAGGGTCTTCTTGTCGCACGGGCTCATGTGCGTTGGGTGCGCGGCTGCGAGGTTCGAGAACATACAGCAAGGGGCGCAAGCTCACGGCATCGAGGTTGACGCATTGGTCGCCGATCTCAACGCAGCGGTGGAGCAGGAGTAATAGCACGCACCGGCCGGACAAGGGGGTAGCTCGACATGCTGCCCCCTCGCGGGTGTCCGTCTGTGTAGTCCACCTCTCTAGTTCTGGACGCGGACGACAATCGGTAGATAGAGCTTGCGCCATTGAGGCTGCACTTCGTACTCTTGGGAGAACTCGGACGTGGTGCCGATGGCATCGGTAGCCGTGGCGGTGGCGTAACGACCTCTGAGGGAAGTGTCCAGTCGGAACTGCCCCTCGGCCCCGGCTGTAACCGTTCCCTCGTAGTACATCCCTTCATCGTCGGGACCCGAGAAGACCTCGACTGTGGCGCCTGGCGGGGCTTGTCCCGCGACATAGACCGCCGTGCCCTCCGTGATCGTCGGCGCTGTGGGTTCTGGCTGCGAGACGAAGTATATCGAGATTCCTTTCTGCCCGTTGCCGGAGATGGAGTTCTGAGTGAAAGTGTTTCTCAGAGAGGTCTCCAGGTAGACGTATACCCCTTGCGCCCCGTTGTACGCGATCGTGTTGCTAGGGCCGATCGTGTTGTCCGAGGCCCCCAATCCGATGTAGATCCCGTGCGATGTGTTCCGGAGCGACAGCCTGCCGGAAAGGTCAGTCCCGATGTAGTTGCCCGCTACGGTATTGTCGGACGTGCCGTTTCCCGACATCCTGATTCCGCTTCCTCTGTTGCCTGAGATCACATTGGCATCGGCCAGAGCGTATCCCCCGACGGTGTTCGCATTTGCTCGATTCTCTATGCGAATGCCATCTTGTGTGTTGCCCAGGGTTGCGCGTCCGGAGGAGTCCACACCGATGTAATTGCCTCGAACGGTATTCTCGGTGGCGTCCGACGAGAGCCAAATGCCGTGCGAGTCGTTGCCGGATATCACGTTCTTGGTGAAGGGGCTTCGACCTACGACGTTGTGGTGCGAGCCGGATGTGATGTAGACTCCAGCTTTGCCGTTGCCTCTGTCCTGTACCCCCTCGGCATCGGTCCCGATGCGATTGCTCTCCACGTAGTTGTGGGCCGTGGAGTCGCCCGAGATGTAGACGCCATAATCCCCGTTTGAGGAGATGGTGTTCCCGGTCTCCGTGCTGCTGCCGCGCACCAGGTTGTGCTGAGGGCCGTTCTTGATGGCCACTCCATGCGAGCGATTGCCCAGTGGCGTCACTTCGTCGCCGGCCAGCCCGATCGTATTGCCGGAGATCTCGTTGTCATCGGTTCCGTCCCCCTCGACCAGGATGCCGCTGCCTCCGTTTGCTGAGATCAGATTGAGCGTGACGTCATTGGCCTGTGCCCCTTCGTCTATACAGACCCCACTCCTCGCATTGCCGAGCTCCAGAGCGCCGGAAGCATCAGTTCCGATGTAGTTGCCGACGACCTGGTTGTTGTCCGTGTCCTGGCCTCTGATCCACACACCGTAGCTGCTCAAGGAGCCAGAGTTACCGCTCAGCAGGTTGCCGTGACCCGCTTCGGTACCGCCTACGGTGTTGTGCTGAGCTCCATGTATGATGGTGACGCCGGTGATGTTTCCGCGATCCTCGGTGCCGGTGACATCGGTTCCGATGTAGCAGCCTCGAACAACGTTACGATTGGCGTTCGCGCCATCGATGAGGATGGCTCCGTTGGACAGGACCCCGGTGAAGCCATTGATCACGAGATCCGCCAGAGTGTTGTCCGAGGAGCTGAGTCTGAACCCGACGGCAATGAGTCCGGTGTTGAGTCCATCGATCTCAATCTCCGGGCCAGCGGGATTGGTGTCGGCACCGACAAACGCTGCTTGGCTGGCCCCGTCGATGAACGTTCCACCGTAGAGGAAGTCCGGGAGTTCATCGTCCAATTGTATCGTCCAAACACCCAGCACTGCGTTGTATCCCGGATCACTCGAGGGTATGTTGAAGACGATGGTGTCGGAGCCGGCCCTCGCTTCTGCGTCCGTGATGGCCTGCCTGAGGGATCCCTCCCCCGAGTCCTGTGTATTGGTCACCACCATGACATCTGCCCGGGACACCACCGGGGCCAGGAAGCAGGTCGTTGCTACTGTGCAGGCTGTGGTCAGTGCCAGCAGGAACCGGCTTCGCATCTCTTTCCTCCTTGGCTCATCGGGGCCTTAGCTTGCGAGCTGAAGCAAATGGTATCATCTTGCGCGGCCCGCGTCAAGCATCCACTCGGCTCCGCTCGTAGGATCGCCGTCCGGCGCTGAGAGGTCGCACCAATCGGGGGCCATCGACGTCCTTCGGTCGCTACGCGCAGACTTGCCGTCGGTGTTCTGGTGAGTCGTTTCTATCGTAGACTCTTCGTTCTTACGTCGCTTGATAGGCATGTGACGCTTTCTTGACACCGGAGGCTTGCTCCGTCAGGGGAACCATGCTACACTAGGGACCCGATGAGTGCGTGGTGCAGGAGGAGCTTATGCCCTACACTGAGAAGGAAGCCGGCCGCACGTTCTACACTCGTCACCGCTCGAGAATGGATGACGCAGTTGCGACTCTGCTCATCCATGGAGCAGGAGGCAACCATCTTCACTGGCCTCGAGCGCTCCGAACCCTCCCGGAGGCTGACGTCTACGCCCTCGATCTGCCCGGCCACGGGCGATCGGGCAGCGAAGGGCACAAGTCCATCCAGGCCTACGTGGGCTCCATCCTGGGCTTCATGAGCGCCGTTGGCCTCCAGTCTGTGATCCCCGTTGGACACTCGATGGGAAGTGCCATCGCCCTGACACTGGCTCTCAGGCTGCCTGAACGGGTCAGAGGCCTGGTGCTGGTAGGAAGCGGGGCGCGCCTGCGTGTCCTGCCTGCGATTCTGGATGGGCTGTTGCAGGATTTCGAATCGACCGTGGAGACCGTCGTCGAGTACTGCTACGGTAGCGGTATGGCTGAGCAGACGAAGAGACTGGCGGTTGGGCAGATGCTGGAGATCGAGCCCCGCGTGGTCCACGGAGACTTCACGGCCTGCGACACCTTCGATGTCATGGACATCCTGGAGACGCTACGCACTCCCACGCTGATCATCACCGGAGCGGAGGACCTGATGACGCCTCCGAAATACGCTCGCTATCTGGCGGAGCACATCCGCGACTCTCGACTGACCATCGTGGAGGGCGCGGGGCACATGGTCATGCTGGAGAGGCCCGAACTGGTGGCTCGAATCATCGGCGAGTTCCTGTCTGGACTGCGGGATCACTAGCGCTGACGGACGTTTTCCGATGCTGACCACCGATGGTGCCGCAAGGCGCATTCACGTCGGTTGCCCCAGTGGAACATCTGTGCTATAATGCCCGGCAGGGCTCTGAGAGTCACGCATTGTTTTGTGCCGGGTGGGAAAAGACGATGGCTCGATTCGAACTAGTGGCAGATTTCCAGGCAACCGGAGACCAACCGACTGCTATCAAGAAGCTGGTCGAAGGGTACCGAGCCGGATCGAAGCACCAGACTTTGCTAGGGGCGACGGGCTCGGGTAAGACCTACGTGATGGCCCGGATCATCGAGGATCTGGAACGCCCCGCTCTCGTAATCGCTCCGAACAAGACGCTGGCTGCGCAGCTCTACTCCGAGTTTCGAGAGTTCTTCCCTCACAATGCGGTGGAGTACTTCGTAAGCTACTACGACTACTATCAGCCCGAGGCCTACCTGCCTCGTACTGACACTTACATCGAGAAGGATGCCTCCATAAACGAGGAGATAGATAAGCTGCGGCTGGCGGCAACATCGTCTCTGTTCAGCCGATCCGATGTGGTCATCGTGGCTTCCGTCTCGTGTATCTACGGACTGGGGGATCCGGAAGAGTACGGTAAGGTCGTGTTGACACTGCAACAGGGGGAGGTCAGGCGCCGGAACAAGGTTCTGCGGCATCTGGTGGACATCTACTACGAGCGTAACGACATGACCTTGTCCCGCGGCAAGTTTCGAGTGCGGGGCGACACGCTGGAGATTCAGCCGGCCTACGGCGAGGCTGTGTATCGGATCCAGTTCTGGGGAGACGAGATCGAGCGTATCGTCGAGGTAGACCCCCTGACAGGAGAGCTTCTCAAAGACCATACGTCGATCGATATCTATCCGGCCAAGCACTTCGTTACACCGCAGGAGCAACTGGAGGTGGCGCTCACAGCTATCGAAGAGGAGTTGGCTGGAAGACTGGCTCAGTTGCGCGCGGCCGACAAGCTTCTGGAGGCCCAACGGATCGAGCAGCGCACGCACTACGATCTGGAGATGCTGCGCGAGGTGGGCTACTGTTCGGGCATCGAGAACTACTCGCGTCACCTCTCGCACCGGCCTGCGGGAGAGCCACCGTGGACGTTGCTGGACTACTTCCCCGATGACTTCCTGCTGATCATCGACGAGTCACACATGACCGTGCCCCAGATTCGAGGGATGTACAATGGCGATCGGTCGAGGAAAGAGGTCCTGGTAGAGCACGGATTCCGGTTGCCCTCGGCACTCGATAATCGCCCTCTGAAGTTCGAGGAGTTCGAGGAGCACATCCATCAAGTGCTTTACGCGTCGGCTACTCCCGGACCCTACGAGCGGCAACACAGCGAGCAGATTGCTCAACAGGTCATACGACCCACCGGCCTGGTCGATCCGGAAGTCATTGTGCGACCTACGGAGGGCCAGGTAGACGATCTTGTGGGGGAGATAAACCTTCGGCTCGGGAGGCATGAGAGAGTCCTGGTGACCACTCTCACCAAGCGGATGGCGGAAGACCTGGCTGACTATCTCCATGAGCTGGGCATCAAAGTCCACTATCTACACTCGGAGGTCGCCACGCTAGAGCGGGTCGAGATCCTTCGAGACCTTCGGCTGGGCGTGTATGACGTGCTGGTGGGCATCAACCTCTTGCGCGAGGGATTGGATCTGCCTGAGGTCTCGCTGGTAGCGATCCTCGATGCAGACAAGGAGGGGTTCCTGCGCTCGGAGACGGCGCTGGTCCAGACCATCGGGCGGGCGGCCCGAAACGTGAACGGCCAGGCCATCATGTACGCCGACAGGATCACCGACTCGATGCGGAGGGCAATCGACGTCACGAACGGACGTCGTCAGACCCAGATGGAGCACAATCTGAAGCACGGCATAGTGCCCAGCAGCATCGTGAAAGAGGTCTACGATCTCACCAAGCGGGTCAGGGTGGCGGCTGAGGAGCCGGCCGAGTACGAGGTCGGGAAACCGATGCCCAAGGACGAGGCCTTCCGACTGGTAAAGGAACTTGAGAAGCAGATGAAGAGCGCGGCGGCCGATCTCGAGTTCGAGAAGGCCGCTCTGATCCGCGACCAGATCATCGAGATTCGGCGCAGTCAGCAGGAGGCGGAGGACATCCCTGAGTGGGAGAAGTACCGCCGGCTCGATGCCGGATCGGGGCGGTGATACGTGAGAGCCGGTGGAGCGTTGCTGCAAGAGGCTGAAAGTCGTTCAATCCGCTGCGAGCCCCCTTCCTACGTGAGCCTATACGAGCAAGGCGAGCTGGCAATACGCGCAGAGCGCGCCAACGCGCGGTTGTCGAGCTGTGACCTCTGTCCCCGTGCATGCGGAGTCGACCGCCTGGGCGGTGAGCGAGGATACTGTCGCTCGGGCGAGTATCCGGTGGTGGCGAGTTGGAACCTGCATCAGTGGGAAGAGCCTCCCATCAGCGGGACGAGGGGCTCAGGCACGATCTTCTTTTCCAACTGTACCGGCAGATGCCTCTTCTGTCAGAACTACCCTATCAGTCAACTGGGCGTGGGCAACGTCATGAGCACCGGTGACCTGAGCGATGTCATGCTGGAGCTACAGAACCGCGGGGCGCACAATGTCAATCTGGTCACTCCTACGCATTTCGTCCCTCAGATCATCACGGCCTTGCTGGAAGCAGTCCCCAGAGGCCTGAGGCTACCGCTGGTGTACAACTCGAGTGGCTACGAGAGCCAGAGTACCATCAACCTCCTCGACGGTGTGGTTGACGTCTACTTGCCCGATGCCAAGTACGGTGACGATGGCATCGCCAGGGAACTCTCCGGGTTCGTGGACTACACCAGGCACAACCGTGAGGCCCTGCTGGCCATGTTCGGTCAGGTTGGGGATCGACTGGTGCTCGACTCTGAGGGAGTGGCCAAGCGGGGTATGATCGTTCGGCACCTGGTGCTTCCGGATGGGTTGGCCGGTACCGGCCAGGTGATGCGTTGGGTCGCGGACCACCTCTCTGAAAGAGTGCATGTGGCGCTGATGGACCAGTACTTCCCGGCGCACCAGGCGGTTGGGCACCCGGTCCTGGGACGCAACGTCACCCCGCAGGAGTACGAGGCAGCTCTGGGTGCCTTTGAAGCGGCCGGACTGCAGAACGGCTGGCTTCAGGAACACGATCTGATGTGATGGTGAGGCACCGGCCGGTATGGGGCTCACTGATGACCGAGAGCATAGGGCAGGAGAGTGGGGGCACAGCCATGGAGACGTTCATGGAGGGTATCACGGTCTTGGATCTGTCGAGGCTGCTGCCGGGGCCGTTCTGCTCGATGATTCTCGCTGACTTGGGGGCCGACGTCGTCAAGGTGGAGAGCAGCCTGGTCGGCGATCCGACGCGAGCATTCCCGCCGCATGTTGGGCGCGAGAGTTGCTACTTCATGAGCGTCAATCGGAACAAGCGCAGCATAGCGATCAACCTTAGAAGGAAGCCAGGCCGGGAGATAGTGCTACAGCTCGCGAGATCCGCCGACGTGTTCTTGGAAGGCTTTCGACCTGGTAGGGCGTGTCTGCTGGGACTGGGGTACGATGATGTCAGGCAGGTGAAACCGGACATCATCTACTGCTCGCTCTCGGGCTATGGGCAGGATGGACCACTCAGAGACCGCGCGGGCCACGACATCAACTACATTGGGCTAGGCGGGATGCTGGATCTACTGCGTCCCAAGGGTGGGGCTCCCGTGATGCCGCGTGTGCAAGCGGCGGACATTGGCGGGGGAGCGCTCTACGCGACCATAGGCATTCTGTCCGGTCTGATTGCGCGGAGTCGCTCTGGGGCCGGCACGTACATCGACGCAAGCATCTTCCACGGCGTGATTGCCTCACTGGCCTTCTCTGCGGCCGCCCTGAACTCGCCACAAGCGGGATCGCAGCAGGGGCACCCTCATCTCTCGGGAGTCTATCCCTGCTACAACGTCTACCGGACCAAGGATGGTCACTACATGACCTTGGGAGCGCTCGAACCTCACTTCTGGGCCGACTTCTGCAAGGCCATCGGGCGCGATGGCCTCGTCGCAAAGCAGTTTCCGCCGGATGACGAGCGAGCGACTGTCGTCGCTGAACTTGAGCGCGTGTTCTCAGAACGCACGCGGGCAGAGTGGGTCGAATTCCTGGCCGACAAGGACGTGTGCTGTGAGCCGATGAACACGGTGGAGGAAGCGCTGGCGCATCCTCAGACAAGGCGGCGAGGCATGTTGCTGGAGACGGATCATCCTACCGCGGGAGCATTGAGCCTGGTAGGTCTTCCCTTTCGAAGCTCGGGCGCTACTCCGAGAAGAGTCCTGCCTCCGCCCATGCTTGGCCAGCACACCGCGGAAATCCTGCAGGATCTGGGGTACGATGATGCGCAGATCGCCGATCTCAGGGCGCGGCGAGTGGTGGCTACCCCTGAGGACGTTGAGGGCAGGAGGATGAGGACCCTTGGCCCGCGGGCTTCGTCTGGCGGAGCGGCATGACCTGACTGAGCCTAGCTTCCGCAGATCCGCCGCTGCATGGCGGGCTCATGGCCGGAAGGGAGAGAACGACGGGGCGGCGTCGGTTTCACTGCCGGGAAGAGGGGCATTATCGCGCATTGAGCGCTTGGTCGATACCCGTGTCTGGGTGACGTGGTTGGTGGGGTTGGGGAGGTCTGCCTTGACCGATTCATCCGAGCGTTCCTTCTTCGAGAGAGTCTACATCGTCGTGAGGATGATTCCGAGGGGCAAGGTCGCCAGCTACGGTCAGATCGCGACCTACCTGGGGCATCCCCGAGCTGCTCGAACCGTGGGCTGGGCGCTACATGGTATTCCGCAGGGAAGTGATGTTCCTTGGCAGAGGGTCATCAACGCCAAGGGGCGCATCACCATATCGGGCGCAGAGTACAGCGCCAGTTTGCAGAGGGAGTTGCTGGAAGAGGAAGGGATCGTCTTCGGGCCTGACGAGCGGGTGGACATGAGTGTCTATCGCTGGGATGGACCGGACTGGGGCGAGCTGGATCGAGTGATGCGCGGTGGTCGTGGACACACGGCGTGACTACCCGGTGAAAGATTGTGGGCGTGTGGCGCAACCCGTTGAGGACGTTCTGCGTATAGGTTTTGGGTAACAACAAGGATCAGAGCGTCGAATCCTAGCGAGGAGATGGGAGGTAGATGAGCATGGCAAAGCGCTTGTATCGTTCGAGGACGGACCGGATGGTGGCCGGGGTCTGTGGGGGGCTCGCCGAGTACTTCGGCATCGATCCCACGATCGTGCGTCTGGTCTTTGTGCTGCTTGCACTGATTCCGGGACCTGGTGTGCTGGCGTACATAGTGATGGCCATCGTGACTCCCGAGCAACCGTCGGGCGAACAGTCGTGGCAGTCACAAGAAGCGGATGCATCCGTGGTGGAGGGGGAAGCTGAAGAAGTGGAGCCATCTGACGACTAGCGACCGGCTGCAGGGAAGCGCGGATTGACCGACCGGAGCAGGCTGTCGGGCTCGCTTCCGGATTGTGGGTAGTACCGGCCAATAGGCGCCAGCATAGCACCGGCGAATACCACCGTCTACCCGGCGATGGGCGGTACAGCCTTCGCGGGCCCTGGCACACCTTTGGAGTGAGCCCGCACTTGTGGTATTGCGCCAATGGTGTTATCATGTGTGAGCACTCCCTACTGGAGTGCTCATCTTGTGTGCATGGGAGACGGCGTGGTCGCACTGTTCAGGGATCGTAGGCTTCTGGGGGCAGCACTGGGGCACTTCCTGCAGGATACTTGGCTCGGCGTGGTACCGGTCATGATGGCGGCATCGAGCAGTAGGATGGGGTTGAGCAACGCTCAGACGGCGCTTGGCTATCTCTTCTACGAGAGCGTGGCTGGGCTCTCGCAGCCGCTCTTCGGTCACCTTACCGAGCGATTCGGTAGTCGTAGGTTGGGAGTGGGCGGGGTGATGTGGACGTCTCTCATGGTCGGCCTAGCGGGATGGGCTCCAAGCCTGCCGCTCTTGATCCTGCTGGTCACTCTGGGCGGGTTGGGAGCAGGGGCTTTCCATCCGCAGGGGGCCGCGAATGCCTCCTTCGCAGGCGGCGAGAGTAGACAGGCTACCTCGGCATCGATCTTCTTCCTTGGCGGAACGCTCGGCCAGGCTGTGTTCGGCGCTGCTGTGGCCGGCCTGACAATCAACAGTCTTGGCACGGAGGGCGTTCTACTTCTGACGCTCGCGGTGTGGGTGCTGGCCTGGGTGATCGTACGCCCGTCCATACCCGTCGAGGCGCCTACAAGGGTGAAGTCCGCCGCCGCGCGCCGTCTCAACGCTCCTCTGGCTACGATCTCTGGGTTCAGCATGCTTCTGCTTCTGCTGGCTGTGGCCACCCGAGCCGGGAGTCGATCTGCCTTCGTGAACTTCGTGCCAAAGATGTGGGACGACCTGGGGCGCAGTCCGGCCGAGTATGGCTTCGCGCTGTCCATCTTCTTGTTCGGCTCCGCATTCGGAGGCGTAGCCGGATCGTATCTGGCCGATCGAGTGGGTAGGAAACGCGTGCTGTTGCTGACCATCGGCCTGACGATTCCGGCGATGCTCTGGTTTCTTCACGCAGAAGGCTTCTGGGCCTTGCTGGCGATGGCGATCGCTGGGATGGTCGCGGGTCCGGCCCATGCCCTGCTGGTGGTGACTGTTCAGGAGTTGATGCCGACGAGGGCGGCTTTCGCTTCCGGCCTGACTCTGGGATTCACCTTCGTGAGTGGCAGCGCATGTCTGTGGTTGGCGGGCCTGGCTGCTGACGTTTGGGGTCTGCAGAATGTACTGATCGGTTCAACTCTTGCTCTCGGAGTGGCCGTGGTCAGCATCCTCATCGCGATTCCTTCTGACAAGCCCGGTGCTGCCTCCTGTCGGGCTGCCTTCGGAGCGGACGAGTAGGCGATTCCTGACTTGCGGACGGGTCAGTGGTGCGCCTTGCGCTGATTGGCGATCTGTGTCTGAGAATCCTCGCACGATTGTCGTTCCGCACTGGATTGGCGGGTCGTGGGCATGAGCGAAACACACCTAACGGAGATGGAGAAGGAGGTACTTCGCCTGGACGGCACCATCTTCCTAGAAGGTGATGCCGGTGCGGGCAAGACGACGCTGGGCGTGGGACGCCTGCTCACGATGCTGGATGCGGGGGTGCCGGCGGAATCCATTCTGGTGCTGTTGCCCCAGCGCACCCTGGCGAGCCCCTACACTGAGGCGTTGAGGTCGTCGACCCTCGGTCCTTCGGGAGAAGTGACCGTGGCTACGATCGATGGACTGGCCCGTCGCAGCATATCCCTCTTCTGGCCCCTCATCGCGGCTCGTGCGGGTTTCGGACTACCGCAGGAGCCCCCGTCGTTCCTTACTCTGGAGACGGCTCAGTACATCATGAGCCGCATCGTGCAACCCTTCAGGGATCGGGGTTACTTCTCCGGTGTGTCCATCAGGCCAAGCAGGTTGGCCGGGCAAATCCTGGATAACCTGAACAAAGCCGCCAGCGTTGGCTTCTCCTGTACCGAAATCTCGCAGCGACTCAAGGACGCGTGGGGGGGCGAGACGAGCCGCCGGGCCACGTACGACCAGGCCCAAGAGGCGGCGATGGCATTCAGAGAGTACTGCCTGGCAAACAATCTGCTCGACTTCTCCCTGCGAGTCGAGCTCTTCGCCCAGCATCTCCTGGCCCTTCCGCAGGGCCGCGACTACCTCTTCGGCACCCATTGCCATCTCATCGCGGACAACGTTGAAGAAGACACGCCGGTGGCCCACGACACCCTGCGGGAGTGGCTGAATCATTGTCAATCGGCGCTGGTGATCTACGACCGCGATGCTGGCTACCGGGCCTTCCTGGGAGCGGACCCACTGGGTGCTCAGGCTCTTCGCGAACATTGCAGCTCTCACCTGTCATTGCCTGGGTCTCACGTGACCAGCCCTGCGCTGCGGTCGCTGGCGCGTGAGATCGGCGAGGGACTCAACCGGCCGGTGACACACGAGTCCGGTGATCCTCGGTCAGCTCTAGCGTTCGAGTCCGGAGCGCATTTCCACCCCCAAATGCTGGACTGGGTCACAGGGGAGATCGTCCGTCTGGTGAAGACGGAGGGCGTGGCAGCGAGGGAAATCGTGGTGCTGGCACCCTATCTGGGAGATGCTCTGAGGTTCTCTCTTGCCGAGAGGCTGGGGCGCCACGGAATCGCCGCGCGGATGCACCGTCCGTCGCGAGCTCTCAGGGAGGAACCCGCCGTTCGCTGTCTGCTGGTGCTGGCTGCGCTGGCCCATCCTGACTGGGGTCTCCGCCCATCGGCCGTCGATTTCGCCACCATGCTCGACCAGGCCATCGATGGTATGGACCTCGTGCGCGCCAATCTGTTAGCGCGGGTGGTCTATCGGCGGAGCGGAGATTCCTACCCTCGACTGGCTCCGTTTTCCGAGATAGAGGCGGCGACGAAGGAACGCATCAGCTACCTGCTGGGAGGACGCTACGACGATCTGCGGAGCTGGCTGCTGAACTACGAGCGCGGACCTCGATCGGAGCTCGACCACTTCTTCGCGCGGCTATTCGGAGAGATCCTCTCGCAGCCCGGGTATGGCTTTCACCGCGATCACCAAGGTGCCGAATTGGTTGCGGTGCTGATCGAGTCGGTGAGGAAGTATCGCTGGGGCGTGGGGCATCATCTTCCTGAGGAGGTCATCAGTCTGGGGCGCGAGTATCTCGACATGGTGGAGCAGGGAGTCCTGGCCGCGCAGTACGTGCGAAGGTGGGAGGTACCGGCTGACGATGCAGTTCTTCTGTCACCGGCGTACGCCTTTCTCATGATGAACCGGCCGGTGGACTACCAGTTCTGGGTCAGTGCCGGGAGCACGGGCTGGTGGGAAAGGCTGTATCAACCGTTGACGCATCCCTACGTGCTGAGAAGGGACTGGCCGTCCGGCCGAGTCTGGACGGATGCCGACGAGTATGAGGCCCGGCAGGATGCGCTGTACCGCCTGGTGCTTGGGCTCATTCGCCGGTGCCGTCGTCAGGTGTTCCTGGGCATCAGCGACCTGGGTGAGCAGGGTTACGAGCAACGAGGGCCCTTGCTGCAGGTAGTGCAACGGATGTTGCGTAGGCACTCGCGGGGAGGCGTCACCGGTGTTTGAGCCACGTCCTGGGCAGCGAGCAGTACTCGAGTATCAAGGGGGACGGATGGGCATTGCGGCCGTCCCGGGCAGCGGAAAGACCCACACGCTCGCGTGCCTCGCGGCCAGGCTGGCCGCCACTCGGCTTGAAGAGGGGCAGGAAGTACTGATCGTCACCCTGGTCAACTCGGCCGTAGACAACTTCTCCGGCAGGATAGCGGCCTTCATGAGAGAGGAGATGGGGCTGCTGCCGGGGCTGGGCTACAGGGTGCGCACTCTGCATGGTCTTTGCCACGATATCGTCCGGGAGCGGCCCGGTCTGGTGGGATTGTCGGAGGACTTCGGAATCGTGGATCAGCGGCAGTCGAGTGGCATTCTGGACGATGCCGTGCAGGCCTGGATGCGAGTGCATCCGGAGACCTTTGACTCCTACCTGTCCCCCGATGT
>Ga0180432_10002694_pt1 | contig 26420 bp, 25 predicted proteins | sample SS_ome_10_FD_132414 | JGI IMG/M metagenome (GOLD analysis project Ga0180432, IMG submission 132414) | Hypersaline lake sediment archaeal communities from the Salton Sea, California, USA - SS_1_MS_2 metaG | ecosystem: Environmental > Aquatic > Non-marine Saline and Alkaline > Hypersaline >... | reverse complement strand
GTTTTGGTGTAAGAGGTAGTACTAGTACACCCGCCTCCTATAGTAGCGGTACGGTGTACTTTGATGATTTCAGGGTTTATCCGCCCCGCTGTGTCGCAGACAAATTGAAACCGGCCGGTGATGTAAGCAGCAATTGCATCGTTAATTATGTTGACATTGAGCGGATGTCTTACCGCTGGGGCGATAACGATTACAGTGTTACACCATCGAATCCGGGTGATTCGAACCTTGTTGGGTACTGGAACTTTGACGATAGCACGGCAGATGACAGCAGCGGCAACAACCATCACGGCACGCTTATTCAAGGCTTTGCGACCACCAGTGTCGCTATTATTTACGACACCGACAGGGACAGCAATGTGCTTGAGTTAAACAACCCGGATGTTGTTTTGAACAGCGTTGTTGACTGTGACGGTAGTCCGAATGACATCTCTGACCCGAACTGGGCATCCCTTAAAGAGCAGATTTCGATAGCGGCTTGGTTCCAGGTCGATACGTTCTTCCAGAATGACCAGTATATGCTTGCCAGAGGCGCCTCCTATCAGGTGCGCAGGTATACTACAACAGATGATATGGGCTGCTTTATGGGTGGACTGAGTGATACTACTCTTCGTTCCGACACTGCCTACTCAAGTTCAGACATAGATGACGGCAAGTGGCATCACGTTGCATACACGTATGATTCGGTGGCAGAAGAAAGAAAGGTGTACATTGACGGCAGATTAGCCAATACTGCTGACACACCGTCCGGGCAGCTTGAGTACCATATCGACGGCTTTGTAATCGGCGGAAGACTTAATGTTGACTTCAATACGAGAGGCTGGGACGGTCGTATTGATGAAGTCCGTCTCTATGACGATGTGCTAACTCAGGCAGAGGTTGTGTACATTATGACCGGCTCGGTGAGTCCGCACTATTTCGAAGTGTGGTCATTGGGTAATTTGACGGATGCCGGCGACCCGTGTGATTCGAGATTTGTTAACTTCAAAGATTACAATGTTATTGTGAACACCTGGCTTGACGAGTTACTGTGGCCGAGCGGCTGGTAATTTAGCTAAGTGATTAGCTTTTGAATTTGCTTCAATCCGGGGCCTGTACTTGAGGGTGCAGGCCCCGGTTGTTTTTTGGGTATTGTATATTATGTTTCGGCCAGGGAACAAATAATGTCTATTCCTTCTTCGATACTTCTGGTTATGTGACATTTGGCGGCAGCATTTAAGATACCCTGCTGCTGCTGCGGCGAGAGTTTTTTGCCGAGTAGAATTTTGGCGTTAATTTTTGCGGTACGGGTTCGCTTGTCATCGGCTGAGGTTGCAGGCGATGAACTGGTCTCCAAGCGTCGGCTCAATTCGATGGTCAAATCGTCGTAGGGGATATTTTGCTCATTGCAGTACTTTACAATATAGGCGCCGATGCATATACCGAGCGAGGCCTCGAAGAGCTGTGCCGGCCACATTCCGTCCCTTTCGGTATTGCCGTCTTCACCTCGTCCGGCTGTAACGGTATGTCCTTTGCAGGTTGCTGAAAAACGAAATCCACTTTCATTCCTGACCAAAACTTCCATTGACAATGTCTCCTTAAACAAGATTTTCAAGATAGCTGTGTACGGTTTTTCCAAAATCTTTGGCGACAACCATACTCACCCGTTTTGCGTTCGTCAAGGAATTTCGGCGCATCCGACGGTTTTGGACGGAATATGAAATATATTACCGGCGGCGGCGCTTGACATAGTTTGGGAATGGGCGTATTATTCGCAATAAAGGCACTTATCTTTGGAGCATATAAAATGGCTAAACAGAAAAAGAGTTGGGAAAAGCGGCTTAGCGGTGAGCCGGATGAGCTTACAGTTGATTTTGTGGAATCACTGTCGGTGGATAAGCGGCTGTACAAATACGATATCGTTGGTTCAATCGCTCATGCGCAGATGCTGGCGGAGCAAAAGCTGATTACGAAATCCGAATTTAAGGCAATCAAAGACGGTCTGCTTGAAATATCGGAGAAAATCGAGAATGGTAAGTTCAAATTCGACAAGACATACGAAGATATTCATATGGCGATTGATGCGGCACTGGTGGCAAAAATCGGTGAAGCAGGTAAAAAGCTTCATACCGGCAGAAGCCGGAACGACCAGGTTGCTACGACTGTTCGGCTTTGGATGCGTGATGAAATAGAATTGCTGCAGGCGCAACTTACATTGCTTCAAAAGGCATTAGTTAAATCTGCGGCTAAATACACGGACGATGTGATGCCTGGCTATACACATCTTCAGCGAGCGCAGCCGATTGTTATCGCCGTTTATTTATTGAGCTTTGTAGAGCAGTTTGAGCGTGATTTTATTCGGCTGAAAAACTGTCGAGAACCGGTTAATATTTCACCGTTGGGCAGTGGTGCCGTGGCGGGCTCGACGTTGGCCATTGACCAGAAGAGTACGGCGAAACAGTTGGGTTTTGCAGACATCAGTTATAACAGTGTCGATGCTGTCGGCGACAGGGATTTTTGTGCTGAGTTTATTTTCGACTGCGCGCTTATTGCAACGCATTTGTCGAAATTGGCTGAGGACTGGATAATTTATTCATCCACTGAATTCGGGTTTATTCGGATAGATGACAGTTTTTGTACGTCATCGAGTATGATGCCGCAAAAGCGTAACCCTGATGTTCTGGAGCTGGTTCGGTCAAAGACCGGTCGGGTTTATGGTTCTTTGATGGCAATACTGACTATTTTGAAGGCCCAGCCGTCAGGTTATAATCGTGACCTGCAGGAAGATAAGGTTCATATTTTTACTGCCGCTGATACCGTTGAACAATTGCTTGATACGTCGCGCGGGGTTGTATCGCATACGAAGTTTGATACGAAAAAAATCACGGCCGGGCTGGACGAAGGGTTTTTGGATGCAACATCATTGGCAGAGTATCTGGTTGGAAAGGGTGTTGCTTTCCGGGAGGCACACGGTATTGTCGGGTCGTTAGTCGCTCATTGTGAGAAAGCAAAGAAGAAATTAGCTGAGCTTGGTCTGGATGAGCTGCAAAAGTATTGTGGTCTTATCGGGAAAGATGTGTACAAAAGTCTTGGTGCAGCAAATGTTGTAAGTAAATACGCTGCCAAAGGTGCAGCGGGGACGAAGCAGGCGAAAGAACAAATCGCATATTGGCAAAAACATTTGGCAGAGCGATGAGTAATAGCGAAGATGAAATGACCGCCTGGTTTGCACGTCAAAGCAAATTAACAGCAGCGGATTTTCCTATCGGCATCGGGGATGATATGGCTGAGGTTTGCCTTGGGCATGATACATCGGTTCTTGTTACTACGGATATGCTTTTGGATGGGGTGCATTTTGACCTGCAGAAAGCATCCATAGAACAGGTCGGATATAAAGCAATGGCGGTGAGTCTGAGTGATTGTGCGGCTCTGGCAACGGTACCCGTTGCTGCGGTAGTTTCGGTGGCATTGCCAAAAGGATTCGGTAAGGATGAGCTAAAGCAGCTTCATTCGGGCATTACTTTAGCTGCTGAGAAGTTTAATTGTCCGCTTGTGGGCGGTGACATTACAAGCTGGCAGGCCAATCAGCCGTTTGCAATAAGTGTGGCGATGCTCAGCAGGTGTGGTGGTAATAAGCCGATAACGCGGTCGGGAGCTAAAGCTAACGACTGTATCTGCGTTACAGGTACTCTGGGAGGTTCAGGTTGTGGGAAACATCTGGACTTTGAGCCGAGAATTAAAGAGGCACTAACAATTGCTCAAATGGTAACGATAAACGCAATGATTGATATAAGCGATGGACTGAGCACCGACCTTAACCGAATCTGCCGACAGAGCGGTGTCGGTGCAGTTATCGATGAGGTGCGGATTCCAATATCGGATGCGGCCCAAAAGAGCGAAGACGCATTAAAATCGGCGATGAACGACGGTGAAGATTTCGAGTTGCTTTTTACACTTGCTGAAAAAGAATGTCAAAAACTGCTTAGCGAGTGGGCAGGAGCAGTGCAGATTACGCAAGTCGGGATGATTGCCGAGGCCGGCAAGATTCGGATAAGAGGTGCTGATGGGCACCTCAGAGATTTGCAGCCGGCCGGCTATGACCACCTTAAGTAATTGATTATTTGGTTGATTATGGGTTTGGATATTACATCAAATTCTGCTGAAGAGACGATTGAGCTTGGTCACAAAATCGGCTCGCAATTAAAAGGAGGCGAAATAATCGGCCTCTGTGGGGAATTGGGCAGTGGTAAAACACACCTTATTAAAGGAATTGCAGCCGGCGCCGGGGCCGGCGACAGCAGGCAGGTCAACAGTCCGACATTCGTAATCGTTAATGAGTACAGCGGACGAGTGGATATTTACCATATAGATGCTTACCGGCTGAATTCAATAGCTGAGTTTGAGATGTTGGGTTTCGATGATTACTGCCGGGGGCAGTCGGTGGTTCTGATTGAGTGGGCCGATAAGATTGAATCGGCCCTTGAGCAGATTGATTATATTCGCATAGAACTCTTTCACGAGGGGGCGACGAAGCGAAAGATACATATCACAAACACACCCGAATACATAAACTGTTGACGACAGTTTATTTAGCAATGTTATTCCTGCATCTGACAATTTGGCGGTGCAGGTTTTATTTTTTATACTTTTTTAAGATGGTTTAATGAGTGCTTTGATTGGCGAATGGAGGGATTTTCGGACGTAGAGACGACAGATTTATGATTTGTCAGGTATTCAAGTGGAATTATGAAGTATTTTAGAAGCATTATTCAATTTTTTTGTTTTTTGGGGGTATTTACAACCGGCATAAAAAATTCGAATAGTTAAGTCGTACATCAATCAGGACGATATTTTGAGTTGAAAAGGGATGTTCGGAACAGGTTGGGTGATTAAAATTCATCCTAAAAGAAAATAACAAAATTTTTTTAAGGGGAAAGAAAATGAGAGCAAAAAGTGGTTTTACATTAGTGGAAATTCTGATTGTGGTGGTCATCCTGGGTATCCTTGCGGCCATCGTAATACCTCAATTTACAGACGCCAGCACCGAAGCGAAAGAATCAAGGTTACTCAGTGACCTGCAAAGCATGCGTTCACAGATTGAGCTTTACAAGATTCAGCATAATGATGAGTTTCCAGGACAGTCGGCTGGGAGTACGAGTTTTGTGGTAGATATGACAACTTATACTGAGGTTGATGGTACTCCGGCAGTTCCCCAGGCACCTGGTGCCGGTGTTTACGGACCGTATATCCAGAAGATACCGACGAATCCATGGAACGATCTGGATACGGTTACTGAAGCTGCGACTGATCCGGGAACAGCAGGTAATGCAGGGTGGTTCTTCAATACAACAACAAGTGCATTTCGTGCGGATGATACTTTATCGTGTGATGACGGTACAGCTCACATAGACCTCTAAGATTTATGCGGTTAGTGCACAGGAGTAGTGAAAGTATAACTCCGGTTGTATTTTATTAGCAAACAAATAGGGCTGACCAGGTTTGGTGGAGATGCGGAGCTGGTCAGCCTTTTTGAGAAATGTGGAGAAGGGTGGTTTTATGAAGAAGAAGATTCATTTTTCTTATCTGGAGCTCTTAATCATTTTAATAGTATTGGGTGTAGCTGCGAGGCAAACGGTTCCTCGCCTTGCTTCAGCGAGTACCGACGAAAAAGTCTGCATTTTGATTGACGGACTTGAGACGATGCGTGCTCATCTTGATTTGTACCGTGTTGAACACGGTAACCGCTTTCCTCCCAGCGATTCTTTTGATAGTTTCAAAACCGCTATGATTACAAAGGATGGCCGATTTGGTCCGTACGTTGACAGGATTCCGGTGAATCCATTTAATAATCTTGATACTGTCCGCTTCGATGGTGAAGAAGCAGGCAGCGGCAAAGCCGGCTGGAGGATTGATACGAAAACGGGGGTTTTCCAGGCCGACAATGATGCTGACTATGCGGCTTTGTAGAAACGCAGGATAATTGATTATTTTTTTTATGAGTTTCAAACTACGAGCTAAATATAAAGGGTTTACGTTGGCCGAAGCGATGATAGCCACTGTCATTCTGGGTATTGCTGCGGCCGGTTTGCTTATGCCATTTACATCCGGTATGCAGGTGCGGGCTGAAGGTATGCATCGGACTTTGGCGGCTAAATTGGCAGTCGATTTGATGGAGGAGATTATAAATACGCCGTTTGAGCAGATAGTGGACGGTTATGACGGGCGTGTTGAGCCGCAGGGCCAGGTGAAAGATGCAAGCGGTGCAATATTTACTGATTCAAATTATACGAATTTCGGCAGAGATGTAAGTTGCGAGTATGTTTATGTTCCGCAGGAAAGCGGGACGGCGGAAGCAAACTTTATTCTGGTTACAGTGAGAGTGTATTACAGCGGCAGAGAAATAGTAAGTTTAAGTCGATTGATTGGCAAATGATGATGTCAATAAGACCAAAACATAATCATAAGGGTTTGACGTTAGTTGAGCTGTTAGTTGCACTGATGGTTACGAGCATTGTTCTAACTGCGGTTGCTACGTTGGCGTATGCCCTGGGGACGGTGAATGATGCCAGTGACGATACAAGTTATAAACAGGCACAAGTTCGTTATGCGACGCTGAAAATTTCGGAGCTGGTTCGAGGCTGTAAATTGATATGTGCGACGCCGGGAAATGATATTGTAATCTGGAAGGCCGACGACAGTCCGAGTAATGGCAGGATAGAGGTGCTTGAATTGGCCTATATCGAAGATTCAGGCGAAGAAAATTGTATAAAGCTCGTGGAATTTGACTCCTATCCCGGTTGGCTTGAGTCTTGGTTCGTAAGCCTGTCTTCGCAGATAGATGTACTTGGACAGAGTGGTGCTAAGGACCTTTTTATCGAACAATGTACAGAGAAGCGTTTTGAATTGGTTCGGGAATGCAGTAATGTGCAGTTTTTATTTGACAAGTTGCCGCCGTGGGGCAAGTTAGTGACTATTTCATTTGAAGTTCAGGAGAATGAAGTTTTGCATAGATATCAGATAAGCGCTGCGCTTCGCGGCTGGTCAGGTCATCTGCTTGACGGCAGTGGAGAGATTGTCAGCGGAGATGATGATTAGATATGAAAGAGCAACGAAATAAAACCAAGCCGGAAGGGTCGGCACTGCTGGTTGTTTTGTTTATCGTTATGGTGGTGACGATTTTGTCGTTGGGGTTTTTATCGCGAAGCGATGTTGAATTGGCGTGTGGTGAGAATATGCTGCTTCGAGCGCAGATGGATTATTTAGCAGAATCCGGCATGGAACATGCTAAAGGGCTTATCCTCAGTCCACAGGATGTTGATTCTGAGTATTGGATTGGTGCAGAGGGTATGCAAATACTAACGGGCAGCGATGATTACTATGGCGTCCATGTAATTAAACTCGGTGAATGTAATTATCAGATAACATCGAGCGCGTACAGAGAAAGGTCAGGAGAGCAGGTCGGGCTGAGCACTTTAAAAGCTGAATTGCGGCTCGACCCATGTGTTGCTTTTTGGGTCGGCGGTGATGCGATAATATCCAATAGTGTAACAATTAACGGCGATGTTTACTGCGGCGGCAATTTAACAAATAACGGTATTATAAACGGAGATGTTTTCAGTGTGGGCCTTACCGGTTCGGGCGGCACGGGTCAGGAATACGACGTTAGTGAAGCGGTGGGTATTAGCAGCCCCGGCCTTAACACAGACGATTTCACCGGCAGTTATGAGCCTGACCCCAACGGTAATGTTGAACTAATCGACCCAAATCTCGTAGTCGGCGAGACTTTTGTCATCAAGGGCAATTTGATAGTCAGCGGCGGTTCGATAAAGATGACGGCCCAAAAGAATTCTCCGGCAATGTTGGTAGATGGCGCAGTAACAGTGCAAAATGCGGCAAGGCTGGAGGTTAACGGTCTTGCACAGATAACAGGGGGAATATCCGTTGAGGGCGGGTCTGAAGTTAAGATATTCGGGGCGTTGTATATGGCCGGTGCGAACGGAATAAGCGGCAGCGGTGATGTTGTCATCACAACGAAACCAATCAAGGCATCGCTTGGCGGTGACATAGGAACTTTTAGTCCGGCAGCCGGAGCGTTTTTTAGAAGTATCGAAAGAAATTAAAAACACAAGAGTTAGAAGTTTTGTCAAATCTTTCCGATAGGTCGTAACTTGTATTTTAGAGCGCATTGCTCAGAATTAGAGCAATGGGTTTATGGGACGGATTAAAGGCGAACGGCTTATCGGCCTTTCAATACAAAGAAAAGAAAAATCTGAAGTAGATTAATAACGCAAATTGCATTTCCAGCCCCCTCCATGACTCGACATATTTAACTGGTTTCTGTCATATTGATTAACGGTTATACCAGTTTTGTTGACCTTAACTGTAGAAGGTATGGGAAATAACACTTATATCGGAAGAATGTGTATCGTTGTAATGAGTGTCTGATACATTGAGTAAAATGACACTTACTATGTATCGCAGCGGTCTGTTTGTATCGGTTAATGGGGCGGTAAAGAGGCCTCTCAAAGAGGACGAAAAGAGAAATAGTAGTGTAGGCGTAAAGTACCAATACAGGAGTGAAAGGGTAATGAGAATTCCAAGCACAGACAGTGGTTTTACTGTGATAGAGATATTGATTTTTGTAGTGATAATCGCCATAGCTGCGGCGATGGCGATACCGATGATGAGTTCTGCAGGCAGCAGCCAGGTTCGCTCGGCGGCCAATATGATTGCGGCTGACCTTGAATACGCCAAGAGTATGGCAATCAGCCGAGGTCAGAATTTTTCAGTTGTTTTTGATAAGAGCGCAGAAAACTACAGCATCGAAGACCAGGACGGCAGTGTGATAGCGCATCCTGTTAAAAAGGGATTCGATTATGTTATAGATTTTCGCAGCGACAGCAGGCTGGATAAAGTTGATATTGCTAATGTTGATTTTAATTCAGGAGAGTCGGTCGAATTTGATTATCTCGGGAGCCCGGATAACGGCGGTGTTATCGACCTGCAGGCAGATGAAACGACAGTGACGATTATTGTGGAAGCTGTTACAGGTTTTATATCGATTTTGCCCTGATGAAAGGGAAATCGCAAATGATAAACTGGAAATTAAAAAACCGGAATCTTCAGCCGATAGGTTTGGACATTGGCCATAGTTCTATCAAGATGATTCAACTGGCAGTGAGCGGTGGACACGTAAGTGTCTTTGCAGCAGACAAGGTCCGGGTTGACCCTGATATAAATGGTGATGCAGAGACAAGAAGAGAGTTTGTTATCTCGGCGGTAAAGCAGATGCTGGCTGAAGGTAACTTTCGCGGGAAAGATGCTATTTCGTGTTTGCCGAATGACAAGTTAAAAATAACGAGTCTGCGACTGGCCGAGACAGAAACCGAACAAATCGAGCAGGCCCTCAGGGAAGAAGTTGCTCAGCGTTTTGGACTGGACTCTGATATAGACTCGGTCAACTATGTGGTAGCTGGCAATGTTCAGCAGGGTGATGAAGTTAAAAATGAACTGGTATTGTTCGTTGCAGATAACGAAACGATAAGAAGCCATATTGAGATGGTTGAAGAGATGGGTCTTAGACCTGTGGCGATAGATGCAGTTCCCTGTGCGTTGTTTAGAAGCTTTGAGAGGTTACTAAGACGTCAGGAAGACCAGGAGCACACGGTGGTTTTTGTAGATGTTGGAAGCTGGTTTACAACAGTGGTCTTTGGTCGTGGAGAAGAAATCAGTTTCGTTAAGCAGATACCGATTGGCGGTGATAAGTTTAATCGGCAAATATCGGCAAAATTAGGCATCAGTATTTCCCAGGCCGAGATGTTGCGTAATGCACTGAGAAAGGAAAGGGCGGCTGATTTGTCACCAGTCGGCATCGAAAATGGTTATTGGACATCGAGTGCTGATTCAGCGGGCGGTGGAGGTCTCGATGCTTCGACGCGACAGGTAATGGTTGATGCAGTTGGAGCCGTCGCTGAAGAGTTGGCGAGAGAAATATCGCTTTGCTTCAAGTATTACACTGTGACATTCAGGGGCAAGCGTGTGGAGCGGGCGGTTTTTGCCGGTGGTGAAGCATATGAGAATATTCTGCATAATGTTTTAAGACGTCAATTGACGGTTGAGATTGAGACGGCCCAGCCGTTGCGAGGTTTCGATATGATTAATGTCAACTTCGAGAGCGACAAGCGAGGCCTGCTTTGTGAATGGGCGGTGGCTGTGGGCCTTGGGCTTAAAGGCTTCAAAAAAGCCAACAGTTAGAGTGATAGTATGAAAGAAATTGATTTTCTTCCAAAATGGTACAAGAAGGGCAGGCGGCGGCAGATTAGCTACCGCACACAGTATATCGCATTGGGCGGTATGTTTGTGTTGATGATGGTGTGGAATTTTATTGCTGTCCATTCGATTTCAAGAGCAGCGATGGAACTTGTTGAAGCCGAATCGAAGCAGGTTCAGGCAGAAGGTGTATCGCAGGAGTCTGCCAGGATAAAAAATGAAGTGAGACGATTACAGAAGAAGGTAAATATCCTTACAGAAATTGATTCCAGAATAGATGTCGCAAGTGTTTTAGCGGAATTAAGCTTTCTGGTTGATGAAAATATAGTGCTTAGCAAAGTGGAGTTCAAGGCGGAGCGATTTGAGGTTGATGAGAAGACGTCGCCGAGGGGTGGTTCGGGCGTCAGAACAGCCCGAGGCAGACTGAACAATAAAGCGGTGTTGTCGCTTGGTGCGTGCCGGTTTAAGGTGGTGATAGACGGGGTGGCATCTGATTCGAGCAACGTGGGGGATTTGATATGCAAACTTGAGGATTCACCGTATTTTTGTCAGGTGTACCCGTCGTTTTCGCGAAACAAAGATGTAACTGCAGCCGGTGCTGCGGCAAACAAAGCAGTGTCAACAAAGAGTGCCGGCAGAGTGGGAGAAAAATATCAGGTAAGTGAGTTTGAGATAGTCTGTTATTTGGCGAATTACCTGGAGGAATCGTCTCGTGGTTCAAAAGATACTAAGGATGGGAGAGTAGAAAGGTAACAGAAGGGCAATGGTATTTCGAGTAAGAAAACAAATAATGATTTTTGTTGTGGCCGGTGTGATGGTTAGCGGATTTGTTCTGTTTCGATATCTGCCTTTGCGAAAAAGGATGAAGGCGGCCAGGCAGTCAAAATCTGCACAGACGCTTGTTCTTAATAGAGCGTTACTTGATGCTGCACAGCTTTTGGCAATTAAAGGGCAACTGGCAGAGATAGAAAGGACAACCGTAAACTATGAGGCAAATGTGCCTGCCGAGAGGAGCCTTGGTGGATTTTTGCACAGGATAGCCGGTTTGATGAACGAGCTTGAACTCAGCGAGCAACAGGTTCAGCCGGGCGAGGAAATCAAAACCGACAAGTTGAATTGCATACCGGTCAATATGAAGTGTAAGGGTCGGTTACCACAAATATTCGAATTTTACAGACGCATTCAGAAGATGGACAGGTTGATTCGTATTGAGCAGGTAAAACTTGAAAATAATAACGATTATAGCGGCGAAGTGAGTATGCAAACAAAAGGAATTATTTATTACAGAACAAAGGCGGGATAGGAATAAGAAGGTATGAGACAAAACCTGCAAAATAATAGTAGTGGAGCTGGCAGAGCTTTTAGCCAATTTGCTGTGGACAAGAAAAAGGCCGTTTTTGCATTGTGTCTGATAGCGATAATGGCCTTTATGTGGGTCAGAGTACTCACGAAAAAGAGTCCACAGAGTGCTGCTGCGGCATCAATAGCAGAGGAAATGAAACTTGCCGGCCAGTCCAATCAGGAATCATTGAAGGTATCTTTTATAGAATTGCCGGAAGTAGAAGGGCGTAATAATGTACTTGCCAGAGATTTTTTTACTGTGGGTAACTGGCAGAGATTTCTTAGAGAAGGAAAAACGGGAGGTGGTAGAGGAGAAGTGGACGTTATTTCAAAGAGTGGCAATGAAGAAGTAGCCAAAGAAATTGCAGATAGAGTGAAGCTTGGTGCGATAGTGATGGGTGAAAATCCCCGGGCCTTTGTAAATGACAAAATGTTGGCTGTAGGGGATAAATTGATTATTCGGGAAGGAATGAATATGTATGAGTGTGAAATAGCTGGAATTGAAGAAAAGACGGTGCTTTTAAGATATGGAGAAGTGAAAATACGGTTGAAACTTAGAGAGACGAATTCAAACGCAGACTGGATGATGTAAGTTGTATCGTTTTGTGAGTAATCACAAGACGAGCTTTCTAAAACAAGGAGCCAAATTATGTATAACAATAAGAATTCAGACAATAAAAACGAAACAGGAAAGAACGTGTTTATATGGACCGTTGTTCTGGTTTTTATGGCCGCAATTGCTGTTGGTGACGTTGTTGAAAATCCGGCAGAGGCCATAGCAGCAGAACTTGAAGCCAGCGGCAGCGCAGGTGTTTTGAGTGAAGGCGAAGCGGCTTCGGAACAGATAGAAGAAGTATCTAAAGATGGGATGATTAAGCTGATTAATTTCGAGAAAGAAGCGACAATCAGGGACGGGCTTAGGACATTGGCGGCGCTGTATAAGAAGAATATTATTCCTTCGTCAAAGGTTGACGGCCAGCTTAACGTTACAACTCTTTATGATGTGACGTTCAAACAGGCGCTGGATGCTATTCTGGGCTACCATTTCAAGTATGAGCGGGACGGCAATTTCCTCAAGGTGTATACCGCTGAAGAATACAAAAAGATGAAGGAAGACAAGAGCCGGATGGTTAACAAGGTCTTCACGCTGTATTACATAAGCTCTGTCGAAGCGACAAAGCTTGTTACTTCTGTATTGAGCAGTGCGGGCAAAGTTACAGCCAGTTCTCCCGCAGAGACGGGGATATCCACAGGCAAGCAGGGTATATCCGGCTCAGAAGCAGGCGGAGACAGTATGGCACTACACGATGCTATAGTGGTGTATGACTATCCTGAGAATATTGCCGAGGTCGAAAGGGTGATAAAATCTATTGATGTCAGGCCTATGCAGGTACTGATTGAGGCAACTATTCTAAGCGCGACCTTAACCGAAGGGATGCAGTTTGGCATCGACTGGAACCTGCTCAATGGAGTTGCTCTTGATGGTACAGATGCGACGGGAGGGACGGCAGATGGGGTCCTCGGCGGCTTCATCGAAGGTTCCCAGACGGCGGGTCTGACGCCCATTGGCCAGGTAGCAGCGGGAGTTGCCGGTACAGCTCTGGAGATAGCAGGCTTTGCAACTGGAACCAGCGGGTTGAGAATCGGTATATCAAGCGGTGATTTGGTGGGATTTATAACAGCTCTGGAATCGGTTACCGATGTTACGGTTCTTGCAAATCCCAAAGTACTGGCTTTGAACAAACAGATGGGAACGGTCTTTATCGGGACAAAACTGGGTTACAGAGACCGAACCACGATTTCCGACACAGGTCAGGCCACGGTTGGTGAGGTTCAATTCCTCGATACCGGTACCAAACTTTCTTTCAGACCCTACATAGGTAATGACGGCTACATTCGTATGGATATTTATCCTAAAGACAGTTCCGGTGAAATCGATAGTGATGGCATTCCACAGGAGACCACAGCAGAATTGCATACAAACATAATGGTTAAGGATGGCCAGACCATTGTAATCGGCGGATTGTTCCGGGACGCTGTAACTACGACACGGTCGCAGGTACCGTTGCTTGGCGACCTGCCGCTTGTTGGGGCTGCTTTCAGAGGCACCACCGATAGAGATGTGCGTCAGGAAGTAATAGTTATGCTTACGCCCCATATTATAAGCGAGCCGTCTGAGACAAATGCTGATGCCAGGGCTGAAGATATCAGCCGTAAAAGAATCGGTGCAAAAGAAGGACTGCAGTGGATAAGCAGGTCACGACTGGCGGAAGACCATTACGCAGATGCGGTGCAATACCACCTTGGCGGATATAACCTGTGTGCACTGCATGCAGTTAACTCGGCGCTCGAAATCCGTCCGACATATCTGGAAGCGATTCGGCTGAAAGAAAAAATCATCGGTGAAACGGACCCGAATGGCGTAGCAACAATAGAAAGGAATATGCTCAATTTAATTGAGCAGGAGCAAGCAAGTATGTGGCGGAGGAGATAAATACTTGATGATTGAGTGCTGATTATTGGCTGAAACTTAACTGAGGATGGTGTTTTGAAATCCGGAAGAAACTTATATGTGATAATTGCAGGTGTTTTGGTTTGCAGCCTGCTTTTAGTTAGTGTTACCGAGTGGCAGTATTCTGGCATCGGAGCAGGGTGGCGCTTTGGAGGGAATGTGCCAGGTTGGCGTTTCGTTACGCTGACGTGTTATATCGCAGGGGCTGTGGGCGTGATTTGGCTTAGCTGGTATTGGCTAAGAGTAGCTGGGGCAATCACGTCCATAGCCAGACTGCTCGGTGAGCATACGGTTGGAGTAACAGGAATAAACGAAGTGGAGAAATCGGTTGAAAGGCATCTTGATGAGAGTTCCAGTTATACCAATTCGCTAAAGGAGCAAATTAAAGAGCTGCAGGTTCAGGTTCAACTCTCACAAAGGCAAAAAAGAAACACCGAAGCAATTATATATGGTATTCGTGACGCTGTTCTTGTTATTGATGAGTTTGATAAGCTGTTGATGGCCAATGAGACGGCGGGAAAGCTTTTCAAATTCGATTACAGGAAGTCGCAGTTCAAACCCATCAGTGAGTTGATAGACGATAACGAAAGTGGGTTTATAGATTTTCTGCGCCAAAGCAGGCAAAGCAAAACACGGGCAGCAAGGCGTGAAATCACGTTTTCAAGGGATTTTACAGCAGAAAAAGAGCCCAGTACCTTCGATTGCATTGTTTCCTGTGTTCACGACAGTAAAGAGCAGGCCTGCGGAGCGGTGGCGGTCTTACACGATATTACACGGGAAAAAGAAGTTGCGCAGATGAAAAATGATTTTGTAAGTCATGTCTCACATGAATTAAAGACCCCTCTTGCTTCTATTACTGCCTATTCGGAGATGCTGCTTGACGGCGAGGCGGACGATGAGGATACGAGAAAAGAGTTTTATTCAGTGATTCAGAACCAGGCCCAAAGGTTGAATCGGCTGATAGAAGATATTCTGAATACCTCGCGCATAGAGTCGGGGCTGATAAAGGTGAATAAAAAGCCTGTCAGTTTGACAATAGTAATAGAAGAACAGTTACAAATGATAAAAAGCTATGCTGAAGAGAAAAACATTACTGTATCGTGGGGGGCGGGTGAACAGAAGCCCATTGTTTTCGACCAGGTGTATGTTGACAGGGATATGATTTCTCAGGTTGTTGTTAATCTGCTAAGTAATGCAGTCAAATATACCAAACAAGCTGGCTCGATAACAGTTGAGAGCCAGGTTGATGAAATAGCATCAGTAGCAAGGATAAGTATAACCGATACCGGTGTCGGTATTCCTGAAGATGAACTCGACCATGTGTTTGATAAGTTTTACAGGGTTGGCGTAAACAAAAAACAGGCAAAAGGGACAGGATTGGGACTTAACCTTGTTAAGCAGATAGTGGAAAAAATTCACAACGGCCGGGTGTTTGTTGCAAGCCAGGTTGATGTTGGCAGTACGTTCGGATTTGAATTGCCTTTGGCGAGTGCAGAGGCAGTTAAACCACAGCCAACAGCAAGCAGAGGATAACAGCGAATAATTTTTGGAGGTAAAGTGATGGCAAAGAAGAAAGTATTGGTTGTTGATGATGAGATTCACATCGTCCATGTTGTGGCGATAAAACTTCGTAATAATGATTATGAGGTTATAACAGCCGAAAACGGTTCGGAAGCATTTAAGCTGGCCTGTGAGGTTAATCCTGATATTGTCGTTACGGATTTTCAGATGCCGGTTATGACAGGGCTTGAACTGGTGGAAAAGCTCAGGCAAACCGAACAGATGAAAAATACACCGGTGATTATGCTGACAGCCAGGAGTTTCGCCATAGAGGACGAGCAAAAAGAAAACCTGAGGATATCAGAATGTCTTAGCAAACCTTTTAGTCCGAAAGAGTTGTTAAGGAGCATTGAAGATATTCTTTATACCAGAGCAACGGTCGAGGAAGGTTGCGAAGATTTGTAAGAAGGTTTTGTGGATTAAAGGAAAACTATGCTGGAAACAGTGGAGAATAAGTTGAGTTCATCACAGCTGCAGAAGTTGGAAGACTTTGGTGCCAGGGTGAATAAATTCGGCGTCAATTTTGCAGTGTGCAATTCTGACGGTGAAGTTGTTTTGCTTTGTGAGGCAGACATATTTAGCAGCGACTGCGGGCGGCTGGCTGAATACAGCCGAATGGCCTTGGAGCAAAACGATGACCAGAGCCATCCTGAGAATAGCAATGGCGTATGCTGTTTTGGTAAAAAAGACCAGGTATTGGTTGTTGTTCTAAGGTTCGGCAGTAAAGCTGCCGTGGCAGCCCTGATTGACTTTGGCGATGAGACGGCAGATAGTAATGAAATGTCCATCAACAAAGATTGTAGGCCGGATGAAATTCTCCCGGAGATGCTTGTGCTTTTGGCCGAAAGTTTTCAGGCCTGCAGCAAAGCTGAAGCACAAATTGAAATGATTGGCACTGAGTTGTCACAGACGTACGAGGAACTGGTGTTGCTTCACAAGCTCAGTTCTAATATGAAAGTTACTGAACAGGACGCCAATTTTCTGCAGATGGCTTGTGATAGCTTAACTGACATTGTCAGCGTCGAGGGAATTGCAATATTGCTTGAGAGGGCTGTAGATAAAGAAAAGCAATTGGTTCTTGCGGCAGGTTCCGGGTTGATAGATATAGATGAGCGGTTCTCGGCTATTTTGTACAGCCGATTGGTGGAGGAGATAAACAGCGGAAAAGAGGCGCTTCTTGATAGCGAAGTTGATTCGCCTTTCAAATACGATTGGCCGGAAAGTATAAAAAATATTATAGCAGTGCCTTTGTGTGCCAAAGACAAAACCAAGGAGCATTCTGGAGAAGCAATTCACGACGGTGACTTTGTGACAGGTCTGATGGTCGCGATAAACAGAATAGACAAGCCTGATTTCGACAGTATTGATGTAAAACTGTTCAATTCAGTAGCCAACGGATGTGTTGTATTCACTGAGAACGGCAGACTGTTCAGGGACCTGAAGGAATTATTTATAGGTTCATTAAAAGCGCTGACCAATAGTATCGATGCGAAAGATCCATACACGCGAGGGCATTCCGAAAGGGTTGCATTTATTTCCCGTTGGATTGCCGAGAGACTTTCCGAGTGTGAGCCGATTGAAAAAGACCAGATACATAAAATTTACCTGGCCGGGCTACTGCATGATATAGGGAAAATGGGGATAAATGAAGCGATATTATGCAAAGAAGGTAAATTAACCGAGCAGGAGTTCGACCATATAAAGACGCATCCATCAATAGGGGCAGGTATTTTAAGCGGGATAAAACAGATGTGTGATATTGTGCCGGGCGTACTGTGTCATCATGAGCGAATTGACGGCAGAGGTTATCCCAACGGCCTTGCCGGTGAGCAAATACCCCTTACAGGTAAAATTATCGGGCTGGCGGATAGCTTTGACGCAATGACGTCAAAGCGAACGTACAGAGAAGCGATGACGGTGGAAGAGGCACTGGCGGAAATAGAAAGAGGATTAGGGACGCAGTTTGACGAAAAGCTGGGCAGAATATTTATTGACAGCGATGTCTGTCAGCTATGGGACATTATACAGGATGGATTTGCTGATGTTTATGGAACAGGCGATTTTTCGGAATATGGTGCTGTTGCTGTGGGGACGTTAATAAGATGAAAGTCAATACACAGGATTATAATAATGTAACGGTTGTTGAATTGCAGGGCGAACTGGACGGTGACCTTGCCGAGTTGCTGAAAAAAACCATCACAGACATAATCAAGACAGGCAAAATCGGAATTGTCCTTGATATGAGTGAGGTGGGATTTATAGACGGCGAGGGACTGGAGAGCCTGTTGTGGGCGAGGGACTATTGTGACGAGAACAACTGCCAGTTCAGATTGGCCGGGCTCGATGAAAATTGCACAAAAGTTCTGGAAATAACGCGGCTTGAAAAAGAGCTTGACCACTACGCCGAACTTGCCGAGGCCGTGAAGAATTTCGCATAAAAAGCGGTAAGGAGGCGAGTGTAAAACAGTGCGTTAAGGCAGGAAGATATGAGTCAAATAGAGGTAAAAAACAAGATGCAGCTTGGGCAACTGCTGCTGACGCGAGGTGTTGTAACCGCAGAGCAGATAGAAAATGCCCTGGCTGAGCAGAATGAGAAAGGCCATCGCAAGCTTCTCGGCGAGTTGTTGGTCGAGATGAATTATTGTACGGAAAATCAAATAGCTTCGGCACTGGCAGAGGCATACGATGTGCCTTATGCGCAGGTTAATCCCAAGATATGTGATGCAAAAGCGCTTGAGATTTTGCCGAGAGAGTTTGTAGAGGAGCATATCGTCCTTCCGCTGTTTAAAATTTATGATGTGCTGACAGTGGCAGTTAATGAGCCGACAAACGTATTTTTAATAGATGAAATAGAGCGTATAAGCGGCTGCAAAGTGCAGGTGGTCTGCGCTACGAGCAAGGATATTAAGGCGACTTTGCAGACATATTTGCCGGCTGCCAATGTTTTTGTTATCGATGACATTATCGATGATGAGGGGCTGGAAGATTTTACGCTGATAGAAAATATCACTCAGGACATAAGCAATCTTGAAGAGGTAGCCGGCCAATCGCCGGTTGTGAAGCTGGTTAATTACCTGCTTTACAACGCCGTTCGGGAAAATTCCAGTGACATTCATATAGAGCCGGATGATAAGAAGCTGCGGGTCAGATACAGGGTTGATGGTAAGCTGTATGAAAAGATGTGCCCACCTTATCAGATGCTTTCTGCAATAATTTCACGTATCAAGATAATGGCCGAACTCGATATTGCCCAGCGTCGTCTGCCGCAGGATGGCGGTATTCATGTTTTACTGGAGGGTAGACCCATTGATTTGCGTGTGTCGGTTATGCCGGGCAACTTCGGCGAAAAAGTTGTTATACGAATCATCGACCCGCAAAAGGTCATATTCAATTTTGAATCACTCGGCTTTACCTATGAAAACCTGCAGATATTCAGGGAGATAATACAGGCTCCGAATGGTATGGTTTTAGTGACAGGACCAACCGGCTCAGGAAAAAATACCACGCTTTATGCGGCCCTTGCCGAGTTGAACAACGAAGAGGTCAACATTTGCACAGTCGAAGACCCTGTGGAATGTAATATGGCCTGCATCAATCAATTTCAGGTGAATCAGGCGGCGGGTTTTGAATTTTCGACGGCCCTGAGGAGCTTGTTGAGGCAGGACCCCGATATAATAATGGTAGGCGAGATTCGGGATATAGCGACGGCAAATATCGCAGTTCAGGCGGCATTGACAGGCCATCTGGTTTTGTCAACTTTGCACACCAACGATGCACCCGGGGCGGTAACCCGGCTGCTGGACCTGGAGGTTGCCCCTTATCTTGTTAGCGCTTCTTTGATTGGGGTTTTGGCGCAGCGATTGGTGAGGAAGATATGTATGAATTGCAAAACAGAATACAAGCCGTCTGCGAGTATTAAAAAGATGGTCGAGAGTATGGGGGGGGATGTTGGCAAATATTACCGCGGTGTGGGCTGTAAAAAATGCCGGAATACCGGTCATATCGGGCGAATTGCTATCCATGAACTTTTTGTGCCAAACGATGAAATTATGGAAATGATTAATGCACAAGCGGGATTGAAAAACCTTAGGAACAAGGCAATTAAAAATGGAATGGTTCCTTTGAAACTGGATGGGATTGAAAAAGTAAAAGCCGGCATCGTTTCAGTTGAGGAAATATTGAGAATAACCTAAAGTTGTAGTATTACTGAACACAAGTATCTTTATGTTTTTGTGTGCTTTGTTTGCAGGATATAAATAAATGACTCCAACAGCGACCCAGAATGTAAAAAGCGGGCTGATTACATCAGAAGCCGATAGTAGAATGGGTGTAAAAACCACAGTCAGAGAAGATACTACGACAAGACAATTGCATAGGGTAAAAGTTAAACCCGGTGAGTTGATACTATTTACGAATCAACTATCGGTGATGCTTGATAGCGGCGTTGTACTTAGTGATGGACTTGATGCGATATGTGAGCAGGCCGAGGAAAACACATTTAAACGGATAATCATGGAAGTATCCGATACGGTCAAGGGCGGGGAGAATTTTTCGAAAGCTCTTTCTTCGTACCCACGAGTATTCAATTCGATGTTCATCAGTATGGTGAGGGCATCGGAGGCATCCGGCAGGATGGCGGAGATGCTGAGTGTTCTTAGCGGCTATTTGAATTTTGAGCTTGAGACTCGCAAACGTATTAAAGGAGCGCTTACATATCCGGTAATAATGGCACTGATGGCGGTGGCGGCGACAGGGTCATTGATGTTCTTTGTATTGCCGAGATTTATGCGGATATACGAAGCGAAGGGAGCAGCATTGCCAAAGCTTACACAGGTTCTGGTAGGCTTCAGCAGGATATTGGGTAACTTTCAGGCGATGACGGGGATTATTACGGTTTTGATAATTGGAGCTGTGTTTCTTTACTTCTGGTCGGCCACAGTGAGCGGCAGGCGTATAATAGATTTTATAAAGATTCGCACACCGATACTGGGCTCGATGTTTATCGATTTGGTTGTAACGCGGAGTATGCGTATTATGGCAACGATGGTAAATACGGGAGTAAGTCTTCTTGATACAGTAGAGGTGATTGCCGGTTCATGTGAGAATTATTATTTTCGTCGTTTGTGGGCCGGTGTTGACCACAAGATACGGGATGGTTATCAGTTAAGCGAGTCGCTCCAGCTAACTTCAAACAGCGAGTTAATCGCTCCGGGTGTTATTGCGATGCTTCGAGCTGGAGAAAAGAGCGGCCGGCTTGGCCAGGTGAGCGATAAGATATCGTTATTTTACGAGAAGAAGCTGGAGGCGTCGATTCGGGGTGTTATGGCACTTATAGAGCCGTTAATGATAACGGTTTTGGGTACTATTATCGGCACAATTGCGATAGCATTGCTGCTGCCGGTATTTAGAATTTCGAGTGTAATTGCGCATTAAGGGGAGAAGAAAGCCCTGTGGGAACAGGTAGTTTATGAGTTAAGCATTTATGTTTTATGGGCTTATTGGCCGGCGGCAGCTGGCTTTTTTTATATAATCTGATATTTATTCTGGAAAATGCTTGCAAAAAAAGCGGAACTTGCTTATAATATCAAATTCTGATATTGGAGCGTATTACAAATATTGAAATGAGATTCTAATTTTTAAGAAAGGTTTTTTTGGAAAATATGCTGACGAAGCAGGAAAAAGGTAAGATTATCAATGATTTTGAAGTGCATGAAAGCGATACAGGTTCTCCTGAAGTTCAGATTGCTTTATTGACAAGGCGGATTAATGAGCTTACTGAGCACCTGAAGATTCACAAGAAGGACCACGCTTCAAGACGTGGCTTATTGAAGATGGTCGGTACCCGTTCGGCACTTCTTAAGTATATAAATAAAAAAGATGTCAGGCGTTACCGTGAGATTATATCCCGGCTCGGCCTGAGAAAGTAAAGATTGTTAATAGTTCGTAGTTTGTAGTTAATGGTTTATAAAGTTTGAAGGGACCTTATTTTGCGATAAACTGCAAAATGGTAACTTTGGGTTGTATGAACTCTTAACTACCAACTACGAACGCAAACTAAAGAGGAAATTGTATGTTTGAAGTATGCAGAGTCGAAAGACAAATTGGGGGCAGAACATTATCCATCGAAACCGGCAAAATTGCCAAGCAGGCAGACGGAGCCGTTGTAGTCCAGTATGGTGAGACGATTGTGCTTGTTGCTGCGGTGACGGCGCCGCCCAGGTTCGAGGATATAGATTTTTTCCCGCTGAGTGTTGACTATCGTGAAAAGCACAGCGCAGCGGGTAAATTTCCGGGCGGCTTTATTAAGCGTGAGGGAAGGCCGAGCACCAAAGAAATTTTAACGGCCAGGATGATAGACAGGCCTATTCGCCCGTTGTTTCCCGAAGGTTATCTTCAGGAAGTGCAGATTATGGCAAATGTGTTGAGTGCAGACCGTGAAAATGACCCTGATGTTCTTGCAATGCTCGGTGCCAGTGCGGCGCTTACCATAAGCAGAATTCCGTTCCTGGGCCCGACGGGAGCGTGCAGGCTGGGCAGAGTGAATGGAGAGTTTGTGATTAATCCGACTCATACGCAATTAGAGACCAGTGACCTGAATCTGCTTCTTGGCGGACGGCACGAAGCAATGAATATGATAGAGGTCGGTGCCAAAGAGTTGTCGGAAACGACTATTGCTGATGCTATTGCAATGGCACAAAAAACAGTCACCCAAATTTGCGAAATGATTGAAGAACTTCGTGAAAAGGTTGGTGTTGAAAAAGAAATCCCCCTTGTAGAAAGCGATGAGGAACTTCATTCGAAAATTAATTCGGAAATAGCGGATAAACTATATGAATTCAAGCAAATACCCGAAAAGCAGCAGCGCAACACGGCGGCCAAAGAGTTGCTTGAGCAGGTTATCGAAGAATACTGTTCCGAAGAGAATGGTTCGCAACAAACCGGTAAAACGGTGTATAACAAAGCGATGGTTAAGCGAATTCTTGGTAAGATAGAAGGGCAGGTAGTTAAAAAAATGCTGTTGGAAGGCAAACGGTCTGACGGCAGAGGTTATAGTGACATTCGCCCGATTTCGTGTGAAGTGGGTATTTTGCCGAGGACGCACGGCTCGGCGTTGTTCACGCGGGGTGAGACTCAATCAATTATGAGCGTGACACTCGGCACAATCAGGGATGCGCAAATTATAGATGGTTTGTTGGATGAATACGCCCAGAATTTTACACTTCATTATAACTTCCCGCCATTTTCTGTTGGTGAGGTGCGTCCGATTCGTGGGCCGGGGCGAAGAGAAATTGGACACGGTTCTCTTGCAGAACGAGCACTTGAAAGGGTAAGGCCGCCGGAAGGTGAATTTGCTTATACTGTCAGGTTGATATCGGACATCACCGAATCGAACGGTTCCAGTTCAATGGCTTCGGTTTGCGGCGGGACACTTGCGCTGATGGATGCCGGTGTTCCTATATCGAAAGCAGTTGCCGGTATCTCAATTGGTATGATTAGTGACGAAAACGGCAGGTATGAATTGCTGACCGATATCCTCGGTGAGGAAGACCATTACGGCGAAATGGATTTTAAGGTCGCCGGCACAGTTGACGGTATTACTGCGATACAACTCGATATTAAAGCTGAAGGTCTCGCGCATAATATTATGGTTGAGGCTCTGGAGCGGGCAAAAGAGGCTCGATTGGAGATTTTAGAAATTATGGCAAAGGCCATCAGTAAACCCAGGCCTGAGTTAAGTCAGTATGCACCAAAGCTGATAAGTATAGAAATCGACCCCGAGCTTATCGGTAAAGTAATCGGCCCGGGTGGAAAGATGATAAAGAGTATCCAGGAACAGACCGACACAACCATCGAAATCGAGGATGATGGGACTATTTATATAAGTTGTGTTGGGGGCGAAAGACATTTGGAGGCCAAAAAAATCATTGAATCGATGACACAACCACCGCGAGTAGGGCAAATATATAAGAATGCAAAAGTTGTGTCTGTTAAAGACTTTGGAGTATTTGTTGAAATTATTCCGGGAGTTGAAGGCCTGTGTCATATTAGTGAACTGAGCGATGGTTATGTCAGAAATGTCGAAGAAGTTTGCAAAACAGGTGATTTGATAGATGTAAAATTGTTATTGGTCGATGACCAGGGCAGGTTGAAACTTTCTCGCAAGGCAGCTCTTGCTGAGTTGGGTGAAGCACAAAAAGTAGAGACCGTTAAAAAAAGTAAATAATACCATTGGCCGGGTTGTGCAGGGCAGAGTTTTATGGGACAGTCGTTCCTGCTTGTGCCCAAACGGGAAAATCTTTGGGATTAAAAGCAGGGGGAGAATATATGCTTCAGTTTATAGTTGGTTTTGTTGTAGCTTTATTAGTTGTCGGGTTGGCCATTGCCTTGTTTCTGCGAAAAAAAGTTCTTTCCATAGGGTCTCGTCAAAACAGGCAACGCAAAGAACTTGAAGAGTTAGGCAGGTTAACCGGTGAGCTTGCCCATGAAATAAAAAATCCTCTTTCCACAGTCAAAATTAACCTGAAGCTTATAAGTGAAGATTTGGAGGATTCAGGTGGCGTAGGTCCGGCGGGCCACGACGAAAAAAAATTAGCGAGAGCGCTTAGGAAAATAGGCGTCATTCAAAAGGAAACAGATAGACTTGAGCAGATTCTCGACGGATTCCTTCGCTATTTTGACAGGACCGGATTGCAGTTAGCAGATGTTGATGTCAACGAGCTTGTTAGTGATATGGTCGATTTTTATTCACCACAGGGCCACAGCCATTCGATAACTATTAGGCAGGGATTATATACCGAGTCGCTCGTTTGCAAAATTGATGCGGATATGTTAAAACAGGCGATATTGAATCTGTTTATTAACGCCCAGCAGGCAATGAGCAATGGTGGTGAGTTGATAGTAAGAACGTCTAAGCAGAACGAAAATGCGGTAATTGAAATTAGTGATACAGGCAGTGGTATCGCGCCTGATAAATTGCCCAGCATTTTCGATTCTTATTATTCATCCCGGTCGAAAGGCAGTGGACTTGGATTGCCGACCACCAAAAAAATAGTCGAGGCACATAAAGGTACGATAAGTGTTAATAGTGAACCCGGTAAAGGAACATCATTTATAATTAGCTTACCTGTCCGGGGTCGGTAGGACGATATTTTGACAGAAAATGATATCGTAATTTTGATTGTTGACGATGAGCGCAACCACGCCGACGGTATAGCCGAGGCGCTCGAGAAAGCAGGGACAAAGACAATTGCTGTTTATAACGGCCAGGATGCTACAGAGATTGTTCGCAGCAAAAAAGTTGATATTGTTGTTACCGATTTAAAACTTGGCGGTGACATTGATGGGTTGGGCATACTCAAAGAGGTCAAAAAGTACAGTCCTGAGGCGGAAGTTATTTTAATAACCGCTTATGCAACTATTGATACGTGTAAAGAGGCGATAAAGGCCGGTGCATACGATTACCTTGTTAAGCCGATTGATATTGGTCAGCTTCGAACTCTTTTAGTCCAGGCCGGCCGGAAGGTATCGAGAGCATCAGGGCGCAAAACTGAAAGCGCCAAAGCAGTCAAAGAAGAATTTGAGTTCGATGGTGTCTGGGGCGAAGACCCCACTATGAAGGGTATTTTTGATGTTCTTAAGCGCGTGGCTCCGACGGATATATCAATTTTAATTGAAGGTGAATCCGGAACGGGCAAGGAGCTGCTGGCAAGAGCTATTCATAAAAATTCGCAACGCTGGAATAAGCTGTTTAGGCCGGTAAATTGTGCCGGTCTGACAGAGACATTACTTGAGAGCGAATTATTCGGGCATGTCAAAGGCGCTTTTACCGGCGCAGCGAGTGACAGAAAAGGGCTGTTTGAGATAGCCGATAAAGGAACGTTGTTTCTGGATGAAATAGGCGATATGCCTTTGAGTATGCAGGCCAAGCTGCTGCGGGTCATCGAAGACGGGATTGTTATGCCGGTCGGTTCGCACAAACACATTGTTGTTGATGTTAGGATAATCAGTGCGACAAACCATGATTTGACAAAGCTCATAGAAGAAAAGAAATTCAGGCAGGATTTATACTTTAGAATCAAAGGCGTGAGCATTCTGGTGCCGGCTTTACGCGGCAGGGCAGAAGATATACCGCTTTTGGCTGAATATTTTCTCAAAGAAGCCACAGAAGAAACCGGTTCCAAAGTTTCCGGTATAACAGAAGCGGCAAAGGTGCTTCTTATGAATTATGACTGGCCCGGCAACATTCGTCAGCTTCGAAACTGCATCAGGACGATGGTAGTGATGTGTGAAAGGGACAAGCTTGACGCCCGCGACATACCACCTGAAATCGGCCAGGTCAGGCAGCTGGTCGCTGGAGCCCGTTGCAACAGGGATTTGTCGGGTGTGCCTCTGAATGAGCTGGAAAAACAAGCTATCATAGATACTTTGGCTAAAACCGATAACAACAGGGAACAGGCCGCAAAAATTTTAGGTATCGGCGAGAGAACACTATACCGTAAAATCAGGGAATACAACTTATAGCGATAACGAAAAGAAATAACCGTTTGTATGTGGGTAAGTACCTTTATAACAATAAGTTATAATCGATAACGCGGGAAATTATTACTCTTAAGGGCGTGTTGCTCGAAACCCTTTTTGGTTTAAATTATATTAGTAATTGAAATTTTATAGTTTTTTATGAAATCTTCCGGAATAATCCGGTTCTGCTCTTTGATAACTTAATATTCGCTCATAACCACCCGAAAGGCTAACAATATTC
>Ga0180432_10002692_pt1 | contig 26433 bp, 23 predicted proteins | sample SS_ome_10_FD_132414 | JGI IMG/M metagenome (GOLD analysis project Ga0180432, IMG submission 132414) | Hypersaline lake sediment archaeal communities from the Salton Sea, California, USA - SS_1_MS_2 metaG | ecosystem: Environmental > Aquatic > Non-marine Saline and Alkaline > Hypersaline >... | reverse complement strand
GTGGCAACCATCCATGCTCCCACACAGAAACAGGCGGGCAATGAAAGGACCTTGGGGTGTATAAACCCCTCGGAGAAGAGGACCAGACCGGACCCGGTAATAATGCCGATTCTCACCACCAGACCCCGAAGAAAGGATCTTATCAGATCGCGCTGGTCTTTGGGCAGCAACCCCAGCAGCGAAGTCCTTGCCGGCCTGTTAAAAGTGGTCCTGAGGACGGTGGTGGACAACCTGGCATAAATGGCGGTGAAGATATCGAACCGGAAGAGAAAGGCCACAAAAGCCAGCAGGTAATTGAGGGGATGGAACATAAGGGCCACCGGCAGTCCCCACCGTTTGAACAGCCGGCCCACAAAGAGGAGGACAAATAGATTAAGGGTGTTGAGGCATCCCATAAAATATCCAAAGAATCCCAGCAGTCCGCCTTCTGTGGCATAAAACTGATCAATGGCATAGCGAAATTGAAAATTCATGACAGGAATGACCACATTGGGCAGCAGATGGAGTAGAATGAGAACTTTTATGAGCCTGGAACCCTTGACAAGGGAGGGGACCCTTTGGAGTTGTTCCACGATGGACTCTTGAGGCGGGGGTCTCACCTTGCCACCCTCATAAAAGAGCTTGTGGGGAAAACGCTTTGCCATCCATCTGACGGCCACGGCCCCGGACGCCGTGGTGCAAAGATAGGCGACCATGAGGTTATCCGAAGATACAATCCCTGCCAGTGTAGGGGTGAGGAAGCTGCCGATCACGCCGCCGAGGAGCCCTGCGGCCGTGATCAAAGGGAAGATCCGCTTGGATTGTCTCGCGTCAAAAATGTCATTGGCCAGGCTCCAAAATAGAAGCCCCAGGAGAATCTCGAATTGGGCTTTCAGAATGAAAAGGGCGCCATAGAGAAGGCTGAAGTCCAAGGGGATGAGAAAACGCAGTCCTGCAATCGACACTCCGCAGAAAAGGAGCACGGATGCAAAAAGACGGGTCCCTGAAATTCTCCTTTGAAGGATTCCGATAAAACCCACGGAAAAGAAGGTGAGCCCGGAGTTGGCTATATAGGCGAGAGGGAGATACTCTACCCCGAACCGCTTCAAGAAGGTGGTCTCTGCGAAGTTACTCAGGAGGATGTTGGAACTTCGGACCAGGAAGTAGGTAATGGACACCCAGAGGAATAAGGCGATTTCATTTCTGTAGATCTGGACCCATCGGGTCAACAGTGCCATTTACAATTCTCCCGGGAGATGGCCCGATCCAGGAACCGCCTTCAAATAAAGCGATAACAGCCCGCCTTGTATTCTCACCAAAACCCAGAGAGCTCATGATGAGAAGGCCCTTGTGTGGATGTGGAAAGGGACCATAGGCTGGGTCAACTTAGAGTTTGTCCCAGTACTTGGGCCATCCGTAGTAATCGTGCAGGACCAACTGATATTCCCTGGTCATGGGCTCATAAGGGAGATAGTGGGGGCTGTGCCTGATGGCCTCTTTGGTCAGGTCAATACCGATCTTATCCTGGTCCTGATCCACCCATTGTATGCAGTCGGTCAGGACACAGACCTGCCGCCCGGGAAGCCAATTCCGTGTGTCAATGATGGCATAATACACTTTCCAGGTTTTTGCCTGGGCGAGAAGGTCTGCCAGGTGGCCGATCTCTCCGTCCTTGGCCTGTATGTGGTATCCGGTGATGTCCTTTACCGAGAGAAGCCGGCCGGAACCCCCCTTTTCCTCCTGCTCCAGCCAGTACCGGGGAAGTCCGTAATGCTTAAGCCACTCTTCTTCGTAGTCCCGGGAAAGCGAGCCCGCTTCCTCCAGGGGAGGGCTGTTTTCTATTTCTTGCGTGGTCAGGGTTGCCGACAAACGGCGGCCTTCCGCGTCCATCCCTTCCAGTTGATAAGGGGACAGGATGACTTTGCGGCCCGGTAACCACCTTCTTGGATCAACCACAAGATATCGGATCATCCACTGGCCCTCTTCCACAAGAAAATCCTTACAGTTGCCCACTTCCCCGTCTTTGCCGGCAACCACATAATCCATCCATTGAGTAAGGCTTCGTACCATAAGCTGGACTCCTTTCCTGGTTTTTTCACAAATCGGGCCCTTAAGACCGTATTCCTCCCTCCTACCGGGAACTGTCCCTACCGGGAAGGTCACACTGGTAGGTGTCGGCTTCTCGTTCCCACTGTAAGGTGACATGGCTGATTCCGAAGCGCCGATGAAGAGTTTCCACCGCCTCCTTGATCAGGGCGTCATCATCACTGGGGTCCGGTTTCACCAGGTGGGCGGTTAAGGCCGTTTCCTGCGTGCTCAGGGCCCAGATGTGGAGATCGTGTACCGCCATCACCCCCGGGAGGGTGCAGAGATATTGTCTCACCGCCTCAGCATCGATATGCCCGGGGACGGCGTCCATGGCCATGTTAAAGGCGTCCCTGAACAGACCCCAGGTGCTTATAAGGATGACCGCCCCGATTCCCAGGCTTACTGCCGGGTCCAGCCAGGCCCATCCGGTGAGGAGGATGCCCGCGCCCGTGAGCACCACCCCTGCAGATACACCGGCATCCGCCGCCATATGGATAAACACCCCGCGGATGTTTAGATCGGTTTTCCGCCCGGCTGCGAAGAAAAGGGCGGTGAGGGAGTTGACCCCGAGCCCTATTAAGGCCACCCACACGATGGTCTTTCCCGGGACCATTGGAGGACTCCCCAAACGCTGGATGGATTCCCACGCGATGCCGCCGACAACCACCATGACCATAAAGGCATTTGCCAGGGCCGCAAGAATGGAGGCCCTCCGCCACCCGTAAGTGCGCCGTTCAGAGGGTGGTCGACCTGAAAGGATGCTGGCACCCCAGGCCAGTATCAACGCCAGTACATCCATCAGGTTGTGTCCCGCGTCCGCCAGGAGGGCCATTGATCCTGAAATGATTCCGAACAGGCCCTCCAAAATGACAAAGCCCAGGTTGAGGACAAAGCCGGTTGCGAAAGCACGGTTAGGGTGGTTTCCAGTGAAATGTTGATATGCTTCAGCCATTGTCCTCTTCAACCTGCGCCTATCACGGGGTATGCCCGCGTGGAAAGGGGCCGTCAAAGCCTATCCCTTTGTAGGTGATTCAATTTTGTTCCCTGATCCTCAAAGTTTTTGCAGGGTTTCCTGTAATGTTTGGAGGGCACTTGAGATCAGCTTTTCTTTGACTCGTCATGGGCCTTCTCTTTTTTCGAGACCGTTTTTTGCTCCTGGGCGGCCTTGTCGTGTTCAATATCTCCTTCACTTCCCTTGCGCCTTTTGTCCAGGTTTGCCACGCAAGAGGTGCGCCCGTAGAGGATCAGGGTGTCGCCGGGGAGGATCTCCGTGGACCCTCTGGGCACACCGATATAAACACCGTTTTTCCGTGTCAGTCCCAGCACGGACACGCCTTCATCCCTCAGACGAAGTTCCTGCAGGGCCCGGTTGGCCAGCCAGTCTTCCTTTTTGACCAGCAGTTCCTTGACACTGTAGTCTCCGGTTAGGCGAAGCAGGTTGGCAAAGTCGCGGATCTCGATGTCCGTGTATCGGTTGAGGGCCCAGCTCATAACCCTGGAGAGATATTGGTCCACCCAGGGACTGGAGGCGATAGCCCACAAAAGAAATACGCCCCCGAAAAGGATGAAGATCTTTAGAGTATAAGAGGTGCCTTTCCCGGCATCGATGAACCCCAGCAAGAGAGAGGTTATGGCGCTCACAATGCCTGCGTTTCCCAAAAGCATGAGAACAAGCAGGATGCGCCGTCTCACCGGATGACTGACCACTTGCTCGGATTCTGTGGTGGTAAATCCCACGCCCGTAAATGCGGAACGGGCTTGAAAGCGGGCCGCTTCCCTTGAGAGTCCCGTATAGGTTAGGGCCACCGTGGCCATCCGCGTAATCAGAATGGATAAGGTTATAATGAGGAGCAGAGAGAGAATGGAGATCATTTGAATCAAGCATTCCTTTGATTAAAAAGTTCGCACCTATTTATACTAACTGGTTTTTTCCGAATCTCAATAAGGGGAATCCTGTATTCGCCAACCGCTTCCTATGTAGTGGCAGTAGTCCTGGGTGAGGCGAGGTTGGGGAAAAGGGCCAGCGGGGACAAGGCGCTTAAACCCGAGGGGTTGCCTTGCATTCTTTAGGAAAATAAGGTAAAATTTTTTATATCACGAGCCCAAAGAAGTCAGTTATACAGCGCACCTACAAAAAAAGCCCCTGTTATGGATAAGAACATTGACGGATCGGAAACCACAGAGCTTCTTTCACACGATTTCAAGGATGAAATCCTTGAAGCCATCTTTACCAATATCCACTTCCTTGTGGCCTACCTGGACAGGAACTTCAATTTCATAAGAGTAAATAGGGCCTACGCAGACATATCCGCACAATGCCCGGAATATTTTGTGGGAAAAAATCACTTCGAGCTTTTCCCCCACCAGGAAAATGAGGCCATTTTCCGAAGAGTGGTGGAAACAGGAAGGCCCTACCATACCTTTGCAAAACCCTTCGAATATCCGGACAAACCCGGTGTAGGGGTTACTTACTGGGACTGGAGCCTTTTACCCATAAAGGACCAAAAAGGCCGGGTCCAATCCCTCATACTTACCCTTGTGGATGTGACCGACCGAAAGGAGGCCGAAGAAAGGGTCCAGCTTTACATAAAAGAGCTGGAGAGGAGCAATCAGGAACTGGAGGAGTTCGCCTATGTGGCCTCCCATGACCTTCAGGAGCCACTAAGAAAGATTCAGACTTTTGGCGAGCTTTTGCGAAAAAAATTTACCCGGGTGATTCCTCCCGACGCCTATGATTATCTCGACCGCATGGTAAAGGCGGCCGGCCGGATGAGGACCCTGATTGAGTCCCTCCTATCCTATTCACGAATCACCACCCAGGCCAGGCCTTTTCAAACCGTGGACATGGAGGCCGTCACCAGGGAGGCCTTGTCCAATCTGGAGGGGGTCATTGACCAAAAGGGGGCGGAAATAGCGGTGGGAAAGCTCCCCCTTATCGAAGCGGACCCCCAGCAAATGTTACAGCTTATGCAAAACATTATTGCAAACGGCCTCAAATTTCAAAAGGAAGGAAACATCCCGAAAATCAAAATATGGGCCTCACCCCCGGCAGATGGGAAGGGATTCCAAGGGACCCCTTTTGACGACCGGTGCGAAATCAGGTTGAGGGACAACGGCATTGGTTTTGAAAAGAGATACCTGGATCGCATCTTTTTGGCCTTTCAGCGCCTCCATGGCCGAAGCGCCTATGCGGGCGTGGGTATCGGCCTTGCCATCTGCCGTAAGATCGTAGACAGGCATGGAGGCGACATCACGGCCGAAAGCGAACCGGGAGTAGGCAGCACTTTCATTATCAGGCTGCCTGTAGAGCAGGCAGCCACAGTGGCCGCCGTTGATTGGGTTGCTTAAGAAGGAGGATTTCAATTGAGGACCATGGAGATTTGCCAAGTGGTAGGGTTATGTTGAAACGAGAGAGAATCACCGTGCTCCTGGTGGATGACGACGAAGACGACTATGTGATCGTCAATGATCTTTTATCGTCGGTTAAAAAAACCCGCTTTGAAGTGCATTGGGCCACCAACCCCGAGGAGGCCTTTCACAAGGCATCGAAGACCGATTTTGATGTCTGTCTTCTGGATTATCGGCTGGGTAAAAGCGACGGTCTTCAAATTCTCCGGGAATTGCGGCAAATCTATCCAGATATTCCGGTGATCTTTTTAACGGGCCATGGAAATTACAACCTGGACATGGAAGCAATGAGACAGGGGGCTTCCGATTACCTGGAAAAGGGCAGCTTCGGCGCCACCTTCCTGGAACGGTGTATTCGTTATGCCATTGACCGTTCCCGGAACCTCCGGGCCCTCAGGGAATCAAAGCAAAAGCTGCATGACCTTTCAAGAAAGCTTATTGAAGCCCAAGAGAAAGAACGCAAACTTCTTGCCCGGGAACTCCACGACAGCCTCGGTTCGAGCCTCACGGCCATAAGATACGCCTTGGAGCAAAAGCTCCGTACCATGGACCGAAACCAGGAAGCGCCGGAGGGGATATCCCTGGAACAGATTATCGAGATGGTGGAAGAGACCATTGAAGAAAGCCAGAGGATATCCGCCAACTTGAGGCCTTCGGTCCTGGACGACCTGGGCCTTATCCCCGCCCTCCGCTCCCTGGGCCGGGAATTTGAGGCGGCGTGCAGCCATATCCGGACGGAGACCCGATTGGAGGCCAGGGAAGAAGATATCCCTGAGCCGTTGAAAATCGTCATTTACAGGATCGCCCAGGAAGCCCTTAACAATGCGTCCAAACACAGCGGTGCCGATAATACCCTCCTGAAGCTGGGGAAGACGGAAAAGGGCATTGAACTTCTTATTAAGGATAACGGCCGGGGCTTTGACTGCGAGGGCAACGCCTTTGATGTATCGTCCGGGAGCGGCATGGGGCTGGAGGGCATGAAGGAGCGGGCGACACTGGCCAACGGCAGTCTTGAGATGTGGTCAGAGAAACGGAAGGGAACTGTGATTCAGGCCTGGTGGCCGCTTGTCCAACAGTAAACCCTCCCCCAGGGCAGCTACTCATAAGTCCCTTATTACTGCACCTCCACCGTTACATAAAGGGTCGTTTCCCCTCGCTTTACCAGGAAAAGGATGGTATCGCCTTCTTCGTATTGTAGGATCTTGCTCTGGTAATCCTCCTAAAAATAAAGGTATTCATTCGCCGACTTTTGGTCAGTACCCAAAAGGAGGCTTTTGGCCGTCAGGCGGGCCAATCCCTCTTTGCCGTCTGGATCTCTTCGGGATCCCGAATCCACGGAAAGCAAGGGATGATCCACCCCTATCCTGCTTGCCAAGGCTTTTTCCCTCACCAGGGTTTTTTGCAACCGCCCGCTCTTGCCTCCTCCCAAAATGGATGAGAGCACCTCCAGTACATAACTGTCAGGGTGGTGGAGATTGGGCACCCGAAAGCCCATCACGAGAAAGGGCATAGAAGCCTTTCTTTTTGCATGGATTTTGCGTTCACCCCTTTGGGCCGGCTCCAAAAACCTCCTCTTCACAGGCTTTTTCCCCCTGGGAATGGAACCAAAAGATTTCTCCAGGGCCTTAGTAAAACCCTCTTTTTGGAAACGGCCCGCGACTACCACAAAGGCATTGGCGGGATGGTAATAGGTATTGTAGTAGTCCTTGAGGTCCTTGAGTTTCAGGTTCTGGATGTCCTGCATCCATCCAATGACGGGCCAGTGGTAAGGATGTTGTTGAAAGGCGGTTGCATAAAGTCCCTCAAAAAGAGAGGCCCGGGGTTGGTCATCCGGTCCGCCTCGAGCCTCATGGGGATCTTGAACCGGTCTGCACTGATGTTTTCAAAGTACACGGTAAAGTCTCGGGAGGTCATGGCATTGAGAATGCCCCCGTTTTCCTGGATCACCCGGTCAAATGCACCCGGACCGTATTGGGAGGTGCCCTTAAACATCATATGTTCCAGGAGGTGGGAAAGACCGGTCTGCCCCCAGGTTTCGTTCCTGGAACCGACCCGGTACCAGATCTGAAAACTGATGACCGGGTCCCCGGGGTTTTCCGCCAGGAGGGCCTTAAACCCGTTAGCAAACTCCACCTCGGTCACCCGTTCCTTGAGAGTCGCCTTCGAGCCGTCCGGCAGGGACAGCCCCAGGGCAAGGGCTATAATCAGCAGGTATTGTAATCGGGATATGAGGTTCATAAAAAACCGCTCTCCTTTGGGCCCCATCTTTCTGGTCTCATAGAACTAAAATGATAGGACCAGGTAAATGGGGTCCATCCCCTATTTTGTCTCCTTTTGTGGGAGATCGAAATAAAGGGCTATGAAAGCCGGATAAAGGCCTTGACCGGAAGATGATCCGAGGCGAACCGTGTAAGAGGCGTTTTTAAGACCAGGACCTTTTGGAGGGCCTTTATGGGCTCCACCATAATCCGGTCCAGGCCCAAAACCGGACATCGTGCCGGATAGGTGGGGGGTGTGGGCCCCTTACCAAAGTGTGCTTTCAATATCCTGAGGGCACCGCTGAAGGTGTTCCATTCATTGAAATCGCCCATGAGAACCAACGGTCCGGCCCCGTGGGCTTTGATCTCCTTGATCAGGCCTTGGACCTGGAGGTGGCGTTCCCTTCTCTGGAGCCCCAGGTGGGTGGCGATGACCGTACAGGGGACGTTATGGACATCCAGAACCGCCATGAGGGCACCCCTGGGTTCCCTGGTTTTAAAGGTGAGATCCAGCTTTCGAAGGTCCCGCAAGGGGTGTCGTGTAAGGAGTACATTCCCAAAATCGGCGTCTTTTTTGGTCAGGGTCAGACCGGGGATGACCTGCATGTGCGTGTGTCGAGCCAGGTCTTCCATGGTATACCGGCCAGGACCCGTAGGGCAAAAGGAGACCTCCTGAAGGGCAACCACATCCGCCCCCAGATCCCCTATAACCCGCACAGCCCTGGCCGGTCTTTGCCGGCCGTCTTTTCCCACCCACTCATGAACGTTGTAAGTGGCGGCAACGAGTTTATGTCCCAACCCTTGAAAGGCCTTTTCTTCAGCACTTTTGTTTGTTCTAGAAGGCAATTTCTTTATCCCTTATTCTTTGTGCTTTCTAAACCTTAGGCGCGCCGGTTGGAAATTACAAGGCGGTTTCATAAATACAGGATAGAACCCATTTAAAAATGCAATCTGATAAGTCAAGCTTGAGTGGCGGCGAAGCTTTTTTGAAAGGAGTGGGGCGAATCGTGAAAGGTTCCCAAGTGGGGGCGGTTTATCTTGGAAACGGACAATGCCGGTTCCGGCTTTGGGCCCCCACCGCCAACAAGGCAGCGGTGCGAATCCTGTCCCCGGTCGAACGGACGGTGGAACTTGAGCCCAGTGATAAGGGCTATTTCCAGGCCCTGGTACAAGGGGTGGAACCGGGCAGTTTGTACTTATTTCAGTTGGACGGATCCAGAGAACTCCCTGATCCCGCATCCCGCTCGCAGCCCCAGGGGGTCCATGGGCGGTCGCGGGTGGAAGATCCCTCCTTTCCCTGGGACGACCAGGCCTGGGAGGGATTGCCCCTGAACCGCTACATCCTGTATGAGGTTCATGTGGGCACTTTCACCGAGGAAGGCACCTTTGAAGCCATCCTTCCCCATCTGGATTTTCTCAAGGACCTGGGAGTGACCGCTCTTGAACTCATGCCTGTGGCCCAATTCCCGGGGGAAAGGAATTGGGGCTATGACGGTGTCTATCCTTTTGCCGTCCAGGACTCCTACGGAGGGGCGGAGGGGCTCAAAGGCCTGGTCAACGCCTGCCACCTGAGAGGTCTGGCCGTGGTTTTGGACGTGGTATACAACCACTTGGGCCCGGAAGGAAACTACCTGGGGGCGTATGGGCCCTATTTCACAGATCGCTACAAGACCCCCTGGAGCGAGGCCGTCAATCTGGACGGCCCTTACAGCGATGAGGTGCGGCGTTTTTTCACGGAGAACGCCCTGTACTGGATCCAGGAGTTTCATGTCGACGCCTTGAGGCTGGATGCGGTACATGCCGTCTTTGATTTTTCCGCCAGCCCATTTCTAAAAGAATTGGCCCAGGACGTAAAAACCGTGGCTCGGCGGCTCAAGCGCCGGGTCCACCTCATTGCGGAGAGCGCTCTCAACGACTCCTGTCTCATCCGGTCCAGCGAATGTGGAGGATTGGGCCTGGACGCCCTTTGGAACGAAGATTTCCACCATGCCCTTCACGCCCTGCTGACCGGTGAGCGGGAAGGTTACTACCAGGACTATGGACGGGTGGAACATCTGGCCAAGGCCTTTCAAGAGGGGTTTGTCTATACAGGCGAGTACTCCTCCTATCGAAAGAAGCGGCACGGAAGCCCCTCGGGTGATATGCCGCCCCAGTGTTTTGTGGTTTTTTCCCAGAATCACGATCAGGTGGGGAACCGGATGAAGGGGGAGCGCCTGAGCAGCCTGATTTCTTTTGAGGCCTTGAAACTGGCCGCCGGCGTGATCCTTCTTTCCCCCTTCATCCCTTTGCTGTTTATGGGAGAGGAATACGGGGAAAAGGCCCCTTTCCCCTACTTTATCAGTCATGGAGACCCGCAACTTGTCGAGGCGGTCCGGGAGGGCCGCCGCAAAGAGTTTGAAGCCTTCTACTGGGTTGGCGACCCTCCGGACCCTCAGGCGGAAGAGACCTTTCACTGTGCCAGGATCCATCGTCATGACATGAATAAAGAGAACCATCGGCACCTCTTAGAACTGTATAGGAAACTGATCCACCTGCGAAAACGCACGGCCTCGGAGCGACCCACCCGGGAAGGGATTGTGGTCACCTCCTTTGAAGAGGAGAAGCTTTTGTTCATTCAGTACCCCTATGATTCGGGTCACCAGGCCATGATCTTCCATTTCGGTCTTGAACCCCGGCCGGTCACAATATCCCTGCCCAGGGGGACTTGGAAGAAGCAACTGGATTCATCCGATGAGTGCTGGGCCGGGCCTGGAAGCAAAGTGCCCGGGCGGATTGAGTCTTCCGGGGAAGTGAGCCTGGTTTTTTCTCCGACCGGCTTTGTCCTGCTTTCCGGCGTGTGATGGAGGAACCTGGAAATGGAAAGATATATCTGTATTCACGCCCACTTTTATCAACCTCCCCGGGAAAACCCATGGCTGGAAACCATTGAACTTCAGGATTCGGCCTACCCTTATCACGATTGGAACGAACGGGTGGCAGCTGAGTGCTATGCCCCCAATGCCACCTCCCGTATCCTGGGAGAAGGAGGACGTATTACCAGGATTGTCAACAATTATGCAAAAATCAGCTTCAACTTCGGTCCCACCCTTTTGAGCTGGCTCCAAGATCATCTCCCGGATGTATACAAGGCCGTCTTGGAGGCGGACCGGGAAAGCAGGGAGCGGTTTTCCGGCCATGGTTCGGCCCTGGCCCAGGCTTATAATCACATGATTTTGCCCCTGGCCAGCCGCCGCGATAAGGTCACCCAGGTTGCATGGGGGATTCGGGATTTCGAACACCGGTTCGGACGCAGACCCGAGGGCATGTGGCTGCCTGAGACGGCTGTGGACCTGGAAACCCTGGAGGTGCTTGCAGAGCATGAGATCCGGTTTACCCTCCTGGCGCCCAGACAGGCCCATCGCGTCCGTCCTCTGGGCGAAAGCCAATGGCAGGAGGTCAGTGGGGGCGCTATAGACCCGGCCATGCCTTACGTACAAAACCTGCCTTCAGGCAAAGAGATCGTCCTCTTTTTCTATGACGATCCCATTTCCAGGGCCGTGGCCTTTGAAGGCCTCCTGGAGAGTGGCGAAAGTTTGGTTCAACGGTTGATGGGCGGCTTCTCCGAGGAGAGGACCTGGCCTCAACTTGTCCACATCGCCACAGACGGGGAGAGTTACGGCCACCACCATTACCGGGGAGACATGGCCCTGGCCTATGCCTTGCAGTATATTGAGAACGAGGATCCTACAGTGCTGACGGTTTATGGGGAATATCTGGACCGGCACCCGACCACCCACGAGGTGGAGATCTTCGAGAACTCTTCCTGGAGTTGTGTACACGGTGTAGAGCGGTGGCGCAGCGATTGCGGGTGCTCCACAGGCGCCCATCCCGGCTGGAATCAAAAGTGGCGCTGGCCCCTGAGGGAGGCGTTAGACTGGCTCAGGGACGAGCTCTCAGCCGATTACCAGGCGAAGGCCGAAGATCTGCTCAAAGACCCGGACAGTGCCCGTGATGACTACATTGACCTCATTCTGGACCGTTCACCTGCGAGTATGGACGGTTTCTTCAAAAGACATGCATCCCGGTCCCTGGCCCCGGACGAACAGATTACCTTGCTCAAGATAATGGAGCTCCAGAGGCATGCCATGCTCATGTACACGAGTTGCGGATGGTTTTTTGACGAGCTTTCGGGCATCGAAACCGTGCAGGTAATTCAATATGCCGGCCGGGTCATCCAGTTGACCTGGGATATCTTCGGTCGGGAGCTGGAACCGCTTTTCATGGAACGCCTGGAAGAGGCCAAGAGCAATATCCCGGAACACCGGGACGGGGGTCATATTTATAAGCGGTTCGTAAAACCGGCGGTGGTCAATTTGGAAAAGGCGGCCGCCCACTTTACCATGAGTTCTCTCTTTGAAGAGTACGGCAAGGAGGCCGATGTCGCGAGTTATCGTATTGTGCGAGAGATGCACGAGAAAGGGGAAACGGGAAAGGCACGCCTCGCCGTGGGCCGTATCCGGGTGGCGTCCAAGATCACCGGTGAGGCGGGCCGATATGCGTTTGGTATCCTTCACTGGGGGGAATTGCATCTGAGCGGTTGCGTGATCCCTTGCGAGGGGGAAGAGCCCGAACCTGCATTTGTACGCCGGGTCTTCGAGGTCTTTGCACGGGCGGATTTTTCCAAGACCCTGCAAATCCTGGAAAAGCGTTTGGGTAATGCAGCCTATTCCCTGAGAGACCTCTTCCGGGATGAGCAACGGAAGATCTTCAGCCTGGTCCACGGGCCCACCCTCCGGGATACAGAGGCCGTGTACAAACAGATCTACGAGAATCATATCCCCCTGCTCCGGTTTCTGACGGACCTGGATATCCCCAGGCCCAAGGCCCTGAAGATGGCCGCGGACTTGGTCTTCAATGAAGAACTCCGCCGCACCTTTGAGAAGGGCGAACTTGACGTAGAAGACCCGGAAGGACGGCTGAAAAAAGCCAGCCTTGAAGGGATCTCCTTTGATGCCGAGACCCTGGAAATGCCGGTCCGAAAAAAGCTGGAATACATGATCGGCGATATGGTGAAAAAGGGACATGACCTCTCCGGTATAGAAAAAATGAATGCGGTCCTGGACATCTTGGCGGGGTTCCCTATTGAGATCAACCTCCGGGAAGTACAAAACCGCTATTTCAAAATATGGGAGGACATCCTGCCAGAGCTCCAGAAAAGGACCACACAAGGAGAAAAGGAGGCCGGCCTGATGGTAGAGCAGTTCAAGTCCTTGGGAGAGAGGCTTTCCATCTGGGTTGACGACCACTCGAACCCTTGAATCCTCGAATCCTGAGACATCAAATGCAAATCCCTGTGGCTACATATAGGATCCAGTTTCAACCGGCTTTCGGGTTTGGTGACGCCGCCAAGGTGGTTCCTTACCTGGCGGAATTGGGGATCTCCCACCTCTATGCCTCTCCGGTATTCAAGGCCAGAAAAGGGAGTCCCCACGGCTACGACGTGGTGGACTCCAATAAAATCAATCCCGAACTGGGGACCAGAGCAGACCTTGAGGCCCTTATCGATCAATTAAAGGTCCGGGACATGGGTTATATTCAGGACATGGTGCCCAATCACATGGCATTTGACTATGACAACAAGATGCTTACCCATGTCCTGGAAAACGGTGAGCACAGCCGGTATTTTGATTATTTCGACATCAACTGGCACCACCCTTATGAAAGTATCCGGGGAAGGGTCCTGGCCCCATTTCTGGGGAAATTCTTTGGTGAGGCCCTCGAATCCGCGGAAATCCGCCTTCATTATAATGAACACGGTTTTACCATCCGCTATTTCGATCTTGTCTTTCCTGTGAAAATAGAATCGTACGGCCGGCTTCTCGCGACGGGGCTGGATCGACTCAAAGAGACCCTGGGCGGTGATCATCCCGATTTTATAAAGATGCTGGGTATCCTGTATCTCCTCAAGGCCCTGCCGGAAAACAAGGACCGGGACGATCAGGTCCGGTTTATCAAGGGGGCCCTGTGGGAGATGTACATCAACAATGGGGTGGTGACTCGGTTCATGACCGATAACGTGGACCGGTTCAACGGGGTTGTCGGTGATCCGGCCTCGTGGGCCGGCCTGGAGGACCTCCTCGCCGAGCAGATATACCGGTTGTCTTTCTGGAAGACCGCTACCGAGGAAATCAATTACAGGCGCTTTTTCAACGTCAATGATTTGATTTGTATCCGGGTGGAAAAGCAGGTGGTATTCCAGGGGACTCATCTCCTGCTTTTTGATCTGGTGGACCAAGGAATGATTCAAGGGCTTCGTATAGATCATGTAGACGGTCTCTATGATCCCGCCGGGTATATCGGCAGGCTGAGAGACCGGGTAGGGGACAGGTACATCCTGTTGGAGAAGATCCTTGATCCGGATGAAGACCTGCCTGAGTCGTGGCCCGTCCAGGGCACCACAGGGTATGATTCCCTGAATATGCTGAACGGCATATTTTGCGACCGGAGAAACAAAAGGGATTTTACAAGGATTTATCATAAGTTCATGGGAGTAAGGATGGATTACCCCATGATCCGGTATAAAAACAAGAGACTGATCTTGCAAAAAGAAATGGCCGGGGATGTCGACAACCTGGCCCTCCTTCTAAAGGGTGTATCCGGGCGGAACCGGCACGCCGCCGACATCACCCTTCAAGGCCTTAAAGAGACCTTGGTGGAGATCATGTCTGAATTCCCGGTTTACAGGACCTACCTGGGAGAAGGGCCTCTTCGATCCGCGGATGCCGGTTTTGTGCGAACCGCCGTTTCAGAGGCGAGACGGAGAAATCCCAAACTTCATTATGAACTGGATTTCATCGAACGTTTTCTCCTGTTGCAGTACGACGCCTATCTGACGGAAGAGGAAAGGGCACAGTGGGTCCACTTTTGCAAGCGGTTCCAGCAGTACACGGGTCCCCTCATGGCCAAAGGTTTTGAAGATACGGTACTCTATGTTTACAATCGCCTCCTCTCGCTGAACGAAGTAGGCGGTGACCCCGAAAGCTTCGGGGTCACCCTCGACGATTTCCATGCCTTTCATGAAAAAAGAAGGACACGTTGGGCCCATTCCATGAATGCCACCGCCACCCATGATTGCAAAAGAGGGGAGGATGTGCGGGCACGGATCCACGTCCTCTCAGAGATTCCTGAAGAGTGGGAATCCCACTTGAAAGTCTGGAACAAGGTGAATCAGAAAAAGAAAAAGCGGTCCGCTGGTAACATGGTTCCAGACCGAAATGACGAGTATTTTCTGTACCAGACCCTGATCGGGGCCTGGCCCTTCCACGGGCAAGACCATTCCCGCTTTGTACAAAGGATAAAAGCCTATATTGTCAAGGCGGTTCGAGAGGCCAAGGTCCATACGGCATGGCTCAAACCCGATTCCCATTATGAAGAGGCCTATCTTTCCTTTATAGATCGGATTCTGAATCCCCAGGAAAGCAGCGACTTTTGGCAGGATTTTCTCCCCTTTCAAAGACGGATCGCTTTCTGGGGCATGTTTAATTCTCTTTCTCAAACCCTGGTCAAGATCACCCTTCCAGGGGTTCCGGATTTCTATCAGGGAACAGAGCTCTGGGATCTAAACCTGGTGGACCCGGACAACCGCCGGCCGGTGGACTTCTTATCCCGGCAGGAGGTGCTTTGGGACGTTCGCCAAAGGATGGATAATCCTCTTCCCGGATTTCTTCAAGATCTGCTTCACCACAAGGAAGACGGGCGAATCAAACTCTTCTTGATACACAAGGCCTTGACGGCAAGGAGCCGCCGGGCCGAGCTCTTTCAGGAGGGAGGCTATAAGGCCCTAAAAACCAGGGGCCGTTTCAGGGACCACATTGTGGCCTTCGCACGCCGTTTGGGCCAGGAATGCGCCCTGACTATAGTTCCCCGCTTTTTGACCCGCCTCGTCCAGGAAGGGGAAGATCCCTTGGGTAAAAGGATCTGGCAGGACACAGAGGTCATCCTTCCCCGGGAATGGCCGGATACCTGGCACAACCTCCTTACCGGTCGCATGGTGCAAGGAAACGGTCATCTGTTCGTGGGAGAGGTCTTTGAGGATTTCCCCGTGGCCCTGCTGGTTTCTTCCAATCCATCACCTATGCTATAATCAAATCGTTTTGAATATCCACCACTCCGGGCACATATTGGACGATTTTTGCGACGGTTTCATAGGCCGTCTGGTCCGAGACAGTCCCGGTGAGGGTCACCTTCCCGTTTTGAACGAAAACATCAATGCTATCCGGATTCACAGAGGTATTCGTGTCCAGGGCTCCCGCGATATCATCGGCGATAGCCCTATCCACCACCCGCTCTATGGGAACAATGACCAGGTCATTGATCACCCTTACCACCCCGTCTACATCTGCGGCCAGGGCCTCTGCTTTCAGCTTCTTCCAGTATGAGTTCACGGATCCCTCAAGGGTGATCACTCCATGAACAGCGGCCACCTTGATATCGGAAGGGTCCACATCGGAATCCCAGAGGAGGGTGTCTTTGATGGTAACCTCCAATTCCTGATCCGTGGGGCGGGCCTCTTCAGGGGTCACCGGGGTTAAATTGTTTTCCACCATCGTGACCCCGGGAACGGAGAAACAGGCCGTCTCCGCCGCTTTGGGGGCCGTCTCGGACGGCACGGTACCGTCAAGGGCCACCGTTCCCCCCGACACGGCCACCACGATGTCCGATACGTTCATCCGGTCATCGCGAAAGAGTGCTTCCACCACTTCCTTTTTGATGCGTTCTTCAGTCTCCTTCATGTGGACCTCCCTGATATTTGAACCGCTCTTGATCATTCCTTCTCCGGCACCAGGCTCCCGGAAGGGCTTGTAGAAGTCCCTGCTTTCAAGCTTTCAAAGGGCTCATCCTGGACATCCTCTCCCTGCAGGAGAGTTTCCTCCTGATCCTTGGAGGGCGTGGATCTGGATGCCGTTTTTTCTTTTTTTTGCCACAGGAGGGGAGCCTCGGCCAGGTGGTCCTCAATGGTTTCAATGCCCATTTCCTCCAGGATTTCCAGCAGAATGTGATGCTGCGCCATATTGGGGACAAATCCCTCCAAACGCAAAACGTTGTCACGGGAGTAAACCCTCAATTCATCCTGATCCACACGGCCGTCTTCCCGGAGGCGGTCGTAGACGGCTTCCACCAGTTCCTGATCCGCAGGAAGCGGCTGAGGGGCCTCTCCGGCCGGAGTTCCCGGGGTCATCCCGGTGGCGGATTCGGCTCCCTGGTTTTCCGATTCCGCCGCACAACGGATGCAAAAAGGGGCCCACGGCAGGGCCTCAAGCCGTTCCGGAGAGATATCCCCGCCGCAGGATTCACAGACCCCGTACCCCCCTTGCTCCATCTTACCAAGGGCCCGATCAATGGCCTCGATCTCCTCTTTGGTCTGAGTGTCCAGCTGGTCCATACCCATTGCCAGCTTTTCTTTCTGGGCCGTCTCTTCCGGTTCAACCTCGGGCTGTTGGAGAATCTGCCAGGACCGGGCTTTTTCTTCCCGTGATTCGATCAGGGTTCTTCGTCTCTCTTTCAGCTGTTTGTACAGCCTTGCCGTCTTTTCTTCATCAAGCTCGACCATAATTACCCCCCCTATACTTTTTGGGGCCATAGTTCTTCCAGTTCTGGAGGCATAAGCTGCTTGATATCCAGGATTTCTCCCTCGCTGATCCTGTGATAAAGCATCTTGAACACGGCCCTGGCTATGTTTTCCGGGTCTGCATCAAGGCCGTCCGGAAAATAGCCCCTGATTTTTTTCAAAAAGGCCTCTTTGCTCTTAATCTTGTCCGGTGTGGCTGAAGGCTTCCAGCCTTCGTAGTAGATGCCGCGGATCAACATGGGCAGTTGCGCACCCAGGTCCGCCGCCTCTTCTACGGTCAGGCGGTCCCGCAAGGATTGGAGGCATGCCCTCAGGGCCAGATAGGAACGATGCCGGTCCTCCCAGTTGAGTTCAAACAAGAGGTCTTTCAGCCAGTTGTTGGTGGTATGAACGGTCTTATCGAATACTTCCAAGCCTGTCATGCTCATAGTCATTAACCTCCTTACTTGACTTAGGTATTTATGTTCCTGATTCTTTGTCGTCCTCATAAAGGGGACGGGCGTAATGGTCATGGAGCCTCTGTTCATATTCCCGGTTGACCGGTTCCGAGGGATGGTATCCCGGGCTCTTCCTTACCGCCTCCCGGCTGAACGCCAACCAGATGGTGAATCCGGCCCAGTCCACCATCTTGACCCATGAAGGGGCCATGAGTACCTTTTGCCCGGCCCCCCATGTGCCTGTGTCCACCACCAGGTAACGGAGGATCCAGTTCCACTCATCCATGATAAAGTCATCCACACGGCCGACTTTTCCATCTACAGCCTGAACCTCATACCCCTGGACCTCCCGGGTGGATCGCAGGTGGCTCTTGTTTGGATCTTCAGGGTCAGCCTCCTTTTCGATCACCTTCTCCAGCCTTTTCAGGTACAGGGCGGAGGGATAGGGCGCAGCCCCCCATAAACCGCCTGCCGTCCAGTAGGTTGGCCAACCATAATAGTCAAACCACTTGATCTCGTATTGCCGGCTCACAGGGGCATGTTCATCCAGGGGCGGGGCCTGCCGGATTTTTTCCTTGGCCAATTTTACCGGGAACCTGTGTGTTTCCCAGACCGGGCTGTCCAATGAAATGGGGGAGATGAGGACCTTGCGGCCCGGCAACCATTTTCGCGTATCCGCAACCATGTACCGGATGGCCCACCTGGTGTCATCAAAGAGGAAATCCTTACATTTCCCAATTTCCCCATCCTTCGCCCACAGCATGTAACCGAATAGTTCTTCGACACTCCGAAGCAATGAAAACCTCCATACATCCCAGGATTCAAGGATTCGAGGATCCCAGGGGTCAAGTGGCGGCGCAAGCGCCTACCCAATATCCAGTACCCAAGTTGACTGATCACTTTGTCCTAAGGATCCTAACGTTCTTAACGATCAAAACCCGTCAACCGTAGGTTGATTCTAAGACTAATATGTTTTTTGAGAGCAGAAAATGGGGTCCATCCTTTATTTCCGGCGGGGTTCAAAACACTCGGGGTTAAAAGTCCAAATAAGGCTATCCTTGAGGTAGAGGTCCTTTCCGGGTCAAGAAGGGCCCCCAGGGTTTATCAGGATATTGCCCTTTAAAGATGAAAGAAGGAGGTCCATTACATGGGCAGAAACTCATCTTCCATGGCCGCTTTGATCGCGGCGGGAATCGCGGCCTTATACTCATGCCCCTCCAGATGCCTGTCCCTCTTATAGATCCGGTAGAATTGAAGGACTTTTATGATATACTTTCTGGTGCTGGTCATTTTGGGAATCCCTCCGCACTTTTTCACCCGTGAGGGGCCGGCATTATAGGCGGCCAAGGCAAGGATAATATTGCCATTGAATTGTGCTTTTAGGTTCTTAAAATAGCGCACCCCCGCATTAATATTCTGTTCCGGGTCAAAACAATCTTTTACCCCAAGGCTCTCGGCCGTTTCGGGCATCAACTGCATCAACCCCCGGGCGCCACTGTCGGATACGGCCCGGGCATCGAATCGAGACTCCACCATGATCATGGCCTTGACCAGCTCGATTTCCACCCGGTACCGGTCTGCAGCCCTGGCAATGATGGCATGAAAGGCCTTCTCCTTTGGCCGCATTTCATGAAAGGTATGGGCGGTATAAGGGAGAAAAAGATAACCCAAGAATATCCAAACCAGGAAAAACCCTGTCTTATAACACCCGGGCACGTTTATAACCGTCTTTTTCCATGTCTTAAACATTCCTTTCAGACCTGATCAGTAAGCAAATGTTATTGAGGTCTTCTCCTCCTTTTTTGTTTCTAGTGTATACCAAGTGGCGACAGGATCCTATGGGGTACAGGATGTATTTTGATGCCGTCATGCAGGGGGTCTCAATTCTAAAAATACATGCCCTACCCCATTTCTTAAGTGTAACAATTCCTGTATGAGTTTAAGGAAGGCTTAATCGGGAGGAGAAAGATGGAGGCAAAAATCCACGAAAAAGAGGCGTTCCGCGATCAGCGGCACCTATTCATGGATCGTTCGGAGGCGGGTGAGACCCTCGGATCCATGCTTGAACCGGACTATGCCCATATCAATGAAGGGATGGTCCTGGCCATTCCTTCCGGAGGTGTTCCGGTAGGAATAAGGGTGAAGGAGAAATTGGGCCTGCCCTTTGACCTGATGATCGTGAGGAAGCTGAAGATCCCGGGAAATCCTGAGGCCGGTTTTGGGGCCATGGCCCTGGACGGGTCGGTTTTTTATAATGAGGCCCTTATAAGGGAGCTTCGATTGACCGAATCGGAGATTGAGGCGGAGAAAGGGCGAGTCGGTAAGGAGCTTGAAAAGAGAAATGCCCTGTTTCGCAAATCCCAGCCCTTTCCCGACCTCATGGGAAAAAGGGTGATCCTGGTGGATGACGGGCTGGCCTCTGGGTTTACCATGCTTGCTTCGGTGGCCACGGCAAAAAGGGCAAAGGCCCAAGAAACGGTTGTGGCTGTCCCCACAGCCCCGCAACGCTCCATAGATCGTGTGGGGACAGAGGTGGATCAGATCTATTGCGCCAATATCAGGACAGGGGCCTTTTTCGCCGTGGCGGATGCCTATCAGAACTGGTATGACCTGAATGAAAAAGAGGTGCTTGAGTTGTTAAGAGGAGGGAGGCGAAGATGAGACTAAGAAACTTGTTAGTGACAGGGTTGCTGGTTGCTTTGGTGACCACCTTATGTTTTTGTGGAGCCGTCCCGGAAAAGCACAAAGGGGCCACTGTAGGGGCGGGTCTCGGAACGGCGGCCGGCGTCCTTCTTGGGGGGGACACGGAGGGACGAATCATCGGGGGATTGATCGGCGCCCTGGTGGGTGGGGCTATAGGTCACTATGCCTATGACAAACCCAGGTCAGGCCCGGAAACCGCTGAAACATACAGTTATGAGTCCTCTCAAGGCACCATTGTGACCATCGAGGATGTGACCACCAATCCAGGGTCCATCCAGCCGGGGGAAACGGTGGATCTGAAGGTGACCTATGCGGTGCTTACTCCCGCCGAGGGAGAACGGATTGACATCATGGAGATCCGAAAAATTACCCACAATAATGAACTGGTGGGCAACCCCCAGGTCCACGTAAAGAGGGAAGCAGGCACTTACGCCTCTACCCTGCCTCTTCGGCTGCCCTCGGATGCGGATAGAGGGACATATCTCGTGAAAACCACTATCAAATCGGCAAAGGCAAGCGATGTCAGGGAAAGCCGCTTTGTAGTGCAATGATTGGAGGAATAGGGTTTTCTATAAGCAAAAAGCAGAAACCCCGGCCTCCGCCTTTGTACTAATGGAAGGCGGCGCCGGGGCTTTGGGATACACCGGCCGCTTTACCGGCTATGCGGCTGATTGTTGGGCCGTGCTCTTATACTGGGCGTACAGGTCATGGAGCCGGTTTTTGAGCTCTTTAAGCTTCTGACTGTCTTCCTCAGAGGCCCCTCTGGGCTCACTGATGGAGAAGAGAAAATTACCCATATCGTCGAGCACATTCTCAGCGGCCTGGCACCACTCGGAGGTACAGATTTCCGTCATCTCCGAGGCCTGGTTGAGATAATTTTCAATGAGGTCGAGGGACTTTTCCATGTTATTCATGTGCTGACGCCAGCTTTGAATTACGTTTTCATGTATAGCTGGATCAAAGGCATCCTTGGGCATTGGCATGATAAACTCCTTTCTCGGTTAAGGCCCTTTGCCCGCGACCTTGCCGGCCAAAGGATTCAAGAACAAAGGGCGTTTACATTTATTGTCATGCACTACATTGGCACCAGAACCAACCATTAGTAAATCAGGGAAATCATGTATTTTGCTTTACGGCTTCACATTTCTCGCACAGAGATCCTGAAAAAAGGTTTCCCGGGTGTGTCCTGTTGTCATGCCCCCTTTTTTACGCTCAACGGAACCTGGAGGCGGCCGAGGAAAAGGCCTCTTTAAGGGAATCCACAGCCAGGATTACGCCCTGCTTCAGGTCCTGCTTGGCATCATCACCTGCGCGGCTGAAGGCCTCAAGCTTTCGGAGCACATAGTCCCGCTTGTTTCTAAAGGCCTGGATGCGTTCCATTTGTGCGGCCCGGGCATCCGCATCCATGCGTTCCATTTGTGCTTCCAGTTGGTCGATTCTGGAGTTCCATTCGTCTAACTTGGCATGGAGGGAGCGGACAAGTTCGTCTCTGTGAAAGGACGCAGGTTCACGGGTGTTCATGTCTTCTTCTCCTTGGATTTTCCAGCCTTCCTATCTGAGGTTATGGTCCTGTTTGCCCACTCAATGATATCCTTCAGCCTTTCGGGGGCCAATTCCCTGATCTCGGGATAAGTAAGCCATCGGTACTCATGGTGTTCAGGCCTGCCGATCTGCGGATTGACGGAGAAAACAACCTGGCCGGCTCTGGTTTCGGCTACATAGTACCTGGCTATCTTTTTGCCACCCGAGTACGGCTCGGTCTCCCGGTAGATAGGTCCCCAGCGGAAGTCCAGGTCCGATATGCCGGTCTCCTCCTTTACCTCTCTTTTTGCGGCCTCCAAGGGATTTTCGCCCGGCTCCACAATGCCTTTTGGAAAATCCCAGTTACGATAGGCCCTGAGAAAAAGGTATTTCCATGTCCCCCTTTCTTCTCTGACCAGTACGATACCTGCAGAAAGGATCATGTTTTCCGCCCATGGGTTAAAGTCAAAACAGGCCTTGTTTCCTGTGGTCCTGATTGTGAGTTTTTTGTATCAATGGGCCGCAGGGAATTCAATACACGCTTTCATGTATTTACGCGGTCCTCTATGAGGTTCAATGGAAGGGCCTAACCCCGAGGAGGAGATGGAAATACAGGATACGCCCCATAGACGCTACGACCCTTGTCACTTAGGGTGGAGAGAAAGTGTAATAGACAACCGGAAAAAATGTAACAAGGAGGGAGAAATGAGAATAGAGGATCTTCTTAGAAAAAAGGAGCTGTACACCGTGATAATCGGAGTGGTGGTAATGGCGTTTACGGCCCTGCCGGCGGCGGCCAAAATTGAGATTGCGGATATATCCATCACGGATGCAGTGGAGAATGAGCTCTTTATGGACCCGGCTGTTCCCTCGTACCAGATCGATGTGAGTACGGCCGAGGGGATTGTCACCCTGAGCGGTTCAGTGGACAGCCTCCTGGCCAAGGAGCGGGCCGCCCGGATCGCACGCATCGTCAAAGGGGTGAGGGCCGTGGTGAACGAAATCAAGGTGGAGCCCCCGGTGCTGCGCTCAGACTGGCAGATCCGTGAGGATGTGGGGGATGCCCTGCTCACCGACCCGGCTACGGATTCCTACCAGGTCGACATTACGGTCAAGGACAACCGGGTCACCTTATCGGGGAGCGTGGATTCCTGGCAGGAGAAAAAGCTCTGCGGGAAGGTGGCAAAAGGGGTGAAGGGTGTCAAAGAGGTGGTCAACGACATTGTCGTCTTCTGGGAGGAAGACCGGCCGGATCATGAAATCAAGGCCGAGGTGGGAAAGGCCCTCAAGTGGGACGCCTTTGTAGACCACGCGTTGATAGACGTGAGGGTGGAAAACGGGAAAGTCATGCTCAGCGGGGTAGTGGGCAGTGCGGCGGAGAAGAGCTCCGCCTTTCTGGATGCCTATGTAACCGGGGTGAAATCCGTGGACAATTCAGGGCTCAAGGTCGAGAGATGGGCCAGAGACAAGGACTTGAAAGGGGAGAAATATGTCAAAAAATCGGAACAAGCAATAGAGAATGCGGTCAAGGACGCCCTGTATTTTGACCCCAGGGTCTCCGGGTTCAACATCACCCCGGAAGTAGTCCGTAAGGACCGGGTCATCCTGCGGGGCACAGTGGACAATCTTAAGGCCAAACGGGCCGCGGCCCAGGATGCACGCAATACCGTGGGCGTGGTCAAGGTGGAAAACCGCATCAAGGTCAGGCCGGCTGTAGTGATAAGCGACGAAAAGGTGGAAGATAGGATCAGGAAGGCCCTGAAGCGGGACCCTTATGTGGATCGCTATGAGATTACGGTGGGCGTGGTAAACGGTGTAGCCAATCTATATGGCAACGTGGACAGTTACTTTGAAAAGTCCCAGGCCGACGAAGTCGCCTCCAGGGTCAACGGAGTGGTCATGGTGGACAACAACCTGATTGTTCAGGAAGATTATGGCCCTTATACTTACGATCCCTATGTGGATGACCGGTATTTTTATGACTATGACTGGTACCATTATGAACCCACCTATACTTACAAGAGCGATCGGGAGATCAAGGAGGATATCCAGGACGAACTGTGGTGGAGTCCTTTTGTGGATTCTGATGACGTGACCGTGATGGTGGAAGATGGTGAGGCCACCTTAACCGGTACTGTGGATTCATGGTCCGAATACACCGCAGCCCAGGATAACGCCTACGAGGGCGGAGCAGTCTACGTGGACAATGAGTTGGCGGTAAGGTAGGCCCCCGCCAGGTTTTCAAAAAAACTGAAAGGAGGTTTGATTATGTGTTACAAGTCAAATATATGGATTTTAGGATCCCTGGCATTCATTCTGATTTTTGTGGGGTTTGCCCCGGCCACACAAGGGGGAGAAGAAAAATCGACCGTCCTGGCAACCGATATTATTGACCGGGATGTGCTGGATGCAAACAAGAAACTCATAGGGGAAGTGGATGATATGATCATCAGGCGAAGCGGCCGGGTCAAAAAGGTGACCGTGGAATTCGGCGGTTTCATGGATTTGGCCGACAAGTTGGTGGCGCTATCCTTTAAGAAGCTGGGACTGAAAGATGGAAAAGTCACCCTGGACCTGACCGAAAAACAACTGAATGAAAGGGCTGAGTACAATTATTATACACAAGGCCTTCGTCCCGAATATTACTACAGGACAAGGCCCTATGCCGGACCCTATCGTTATCCGCCGCCGGGCTATTATTACGGCCCCAATGTGGAAAATCCCCCGATTGAGCCTTATGAATGGGCCCTTTCTCCACCCCGTTTTCTGGCCTCGGCGATCCTGGATCGCCGGCTGGTCAATAAGGAGGGGACAGAAATCGGCAGGGTGAAGGATTTTGTCATTAATTGGCAGGACCGAAAAGTGGAAAAAATTGTCATTTACTCCGTGGATATTCTCGGGGAGAACGTTCATGTGGCCTTGCCCTATGAACCGATCGGTTTTACGGCCTATGGCCTTGTCTATGATATTCAATCGAAAAAACTGAAAAAGTTCATCTATCCCTATAAACGGTAAGATCAGGGTGGCGAGAAGCGCCGCTTGGCCTGGAAAAGGAAAAGATGCTGTATTTTCTTCTGGAGCGATATAATTAATATTAGAACAGAGGTGAACGTGTGAAAATACGGGCCAGCGGCATACTTCTCCACCTGACCTCGCTTCCCTCTCCCTATGGCATCGGTGATATGGGGCCCGGGGCTTATGGTTTTGTGGATTTTCTCAGCAAGACCCGGCAGAGTTTCTGGCAGATCTTACCTCTTAACCCGACACCTCCTTATTCTAATTCTCCTTATCAGGGAAGTTCCGCTTTTGCAGGAAATCCTCTTCTTATCAGTCTCGAATTCCTGGTACAGGAGGGATTGATCAAGGAGGAAGAGGCGAAATCAGCCCAAAAAGGGACTGCAGCAGGGGTCAATTATGCCGCCGTGCGTTCTCATAAAGGGCCTCTCTTGCACCTGGCCTATAAGAGATTCCAGGAAAATGGTGACCGACGGGACTATGAGGAATTTTGCCGGGCCCACCGTCACTGGCTTGACGATTATTCCCTGTTCCGGGTCTTCAAATTACATTTCCAGGGGAAGACCTGGAACGAATGGCCCGAAGAGGTAAGGGACAGACACCCGGAGGCCCTCTCCCGGCTTCGGATAAACATGACACACCAATTGGATTTGGAGAAATTCCTGCAGTTCGTCTTTTTCAAGCAATGGAAGGCACTCAAGGTCTATTGTATTCGAAAAGGCATTCAACTGATAGGGGATATTCCCATATACGTACACCATGACAGTGCTGATGTCTGGGCCCACCAGGATATCTTTAAGCTTGATGATCAGGGGCAGCCCTATGTGGTATCGGGAGTGCCACCCGACTACTTCAGTGAGACCGGTCAACTGTGGGGGAATCCCGTTTATCGTTGGGATGTGCTTCAGGAAAGAGGCTATAGCTGGTGGATGGAGCGCATGCATCATAACCTTACTTTGACCGACATGGTCCGCCTGGACCATTTTCGAGGCCTGGTGGCGTACTGGGAAGTCCCTGCCACGGAACCTTCCGCTGTAAATGGGGAGTGGGTGCAAGCACCTGCAGTGGATTTCCTCAAAAAACTGCTGAAAAGGTTCCCTTACCTTCCGATTATTGCCGAGGATCTGGGTACCATCACGCCGGATGTTCGAGAAATTATTCACCTCTTTGGCCTGCCTGGCATGAAGGTGCTCCTGTTCGCCTTTCAGGATGACCTCGCCGGCAATCCCTATGTGCCTCATAATATAGAAAAAAATTCGGTGGTCTATACAGGCACCCACGACAATAACACGGTGCGGGGCTGGTTTGACCAAGAGGCCGGCCCCCAGGTGAAAGAGCGGCTTTTTTCTTACCTGGGCCGGAGGATTTCAGCCGAGGAGGTCCACCTCGCGCTCATTCGCCTGGCCATGATGTCGGT
>Ga0180432_10002690_pt1 | contig 26440 bp, 26 predicted proteins | sample SS_ome_10_FD_132414 | JGI IMG/M metagenome (GOLD analysis project Ga0180432, IMG submission 132414) | Hypersaline lake sediment archaeal communities from the Salton Sea, California, USA - SS_1_MS_2 metaG | ecosystem: Environmental > Aquatic > Non-marine Saline and Alkaline > Hypersaline >... | reverse complement strand
GAAGCCAGAGATCAAAACCTTTGCCGCCGATAAAGACGTTTTTTATTTTCTCAGTAACCGGCTTAACGGAAATAACAACATCCGAAATGTCAATACAAAGGGTCTGGTTTGCATAACCCTTTTCAATAACCGGTCGGTCATAATTAAACACCATGAGCGATTTCATTTTATATTCTGCCATTATATCAACCCTTTATGCTATATAAGTCTATCGTTCATTTGAAAAATTTTTAATCATAATTTCACCCAGCTCTTTAGATCGTTTTGTGGCGACCTCCACGGCATTAATGAGGGTAGTTCGAAGTCCGCCTTTTTCCAGAGTATGAATGCCGGCGATAGCTGTTCCACCGGGAGAGGTTACCATGTCCTTTAATCTGCCAGGGTGTTCTTTTGTCTCAAGCAATAATTTTGCTGCGCCCAAAACCGTTTGAGATGAAAGAAAAAGCGCATCTTCCCTGGATAGACCTACCTTTACTCCAGCATCAGCCAGGGCTTCGACAATTAAAAAGATGTAGGCAGGTCCGCTACCGCTTAAGCCGGTGATGGCATCCATAAGAATATTTTCTTTAAGAAAAATGCTTTTTCCCATGGAATTGAAAATATCCAGAGACAGTTTGATGTCTTCTTCGGTGGCTTCTCCTCCGGCTGCGACAACCGAAGCACTTTCCTTAACAAAGGCCGCGATGTTGGGCATCACCCGAATAAGACGCAATTTTTTATTCAGACAGGACTCTATGGCGGCCAGAGGAACACCGGCGGCAATGGAGATGACGAGCTTGGACATATCCAGGCAGGACGCTGTTTCCTTCAATACGGACGCAATGATCTGAGGTTTGACCGCATAGATAATAATTTCAGAGGTTTCTACCGCTTTAATGTTGTCTGCCGTGGTAGCGACGCCGTATTTTTTTTGGATGGATGTTAGCCTATTTTCACGAATATCCGTGCAAATAATATTTTTAGGATAGGATGATTCCGAAGAAATGAGTCCGCTTAAAAGGGCTTCCCCCATATTTCCTGTTCCGATGATGCTGATTTTTTTGTTTTTTAACATAAATTTTATCTCCTCTTAATTGGGAATGATGGTTTATTCTTTTTTTTGAAGGTTAATTTCTTCAAGTTGGGGTGTTTTTCTTATGAATCTTGGACAATAGCGTAATGAATGATCAGCAGCCAAATTATACAAACTCCCCGACTCCTCAATTACTTAAAAACATGACGGGTTTGGACGTTAAAATTATCAATAAAATGTACTATTATCGTTTGAATGTTTACTATGTCAATGATTTTGCCTGAAATATCTTGACTTATTCTAAATATATAATTAATTTTTGGGAAATAAAATCGATTGATTGAGAAATTAACACAAAAAGCGAAAGATTATTGTTTATATGTTTATTTTGGGCAATTTATTAAAGGCTATTGCGGTAGTCCTCAACTATGTTCTTCATTTTTACATGTAGATTGTTATCGCGCGGGCTGTTCTTTCCTGGGTAAATCCAGACCCTTACAATCCAATCGTTCGTTTTATTCACAATGTTACAGAGCCCGTACTGTATCGTATCCGTACCAAAATACCCCTTGATTTCGGCGGTATAGATTTTTCTCCAATTATTGTTATTCTGGGCATTATATTTTTGCAAAATTTTGTTGTAACCAGCCTTTTACGAATGTCCGCAAGTTTTATGTAACCGATAAAGAAAGGTGGCCCATCATGACACTGACGTCCCTTGATATTCAGCAACAGCAGTTCAAAACCAGGTTCAGAGGATTTGACATCCGGGAAGTGGATACATTTCTCGAACAGATGGCGGATGCTTTCGAATCATTGCAAAGAGATAACAAAAATTTGCGTGAAGAAATTAAACGGCTTAAAATTGAAAGCCAGGGATATAAAGGGCGTGAAGAGACCTTTAAACGGGTAATGCTCAATTCTCAGAAAGTGTTGGATCAGATGAAGCAAAATGCCCGTAAATCGGCCGAATTACTCATTGCGGACGCCGAAGTGAATGCGGAAAAAATTCTCAGTAGAGCGCAGAACCGGCTGGCTCAACTTCATGAAGATATTACAGAACTCAAACGGCAGCGCATGCAGATAGAGGTCCAGATCCGCTCAATTATCGAAAGCCATGCCAAACTCCTTGAAATAGGGAAAGAAGAGGCCGGAATCCGTGAGGAGGAAGATGCCAAGTTAAAGTTGTTCACGCAATCGTAACCCCTTTTTTTCCTTGACCTTACGAAAAGTTGCTCATTTCTGCATTGAAAACTTAATTTTTTCCCGATATAGCCCGATATAGATTTATGTGTGAACACTAACTAGTGTCCATCCATAAATCTATATTGGGAGCATGATATGGCAAAAATAGATGCGTTTTTTAAATTGATGACTGAACAGGGTGCTTCAGATCTCCACCTGGTGGCGGGACAGCCGCCTGCGCTAAGGATTCGGGGAGAAATGGAAAGGGTCAAATATAAGGTCCTGGAGAATGATGAACTAAGAGCCATGCTCTATGAAATTGCGCCCGAACATAAGGTTAAGGTGTTTGAGGAAACCGGCGATGTTGATTTCGGCTATGACGTACTCGGTATTGCCAGGTACCGCTCAAATTTCTTTATGCAAAAAAACGGGGTGGCCGCGGTTTTCAGACAAATTCCCGAGCAAATAATGACTGCCGAACAGCTGGGTCTTCCTAAGGTGGTTTCAAAGCTAGCCTCGCTCCCAAGAGGACTGGTTCTGGTGACAGGACCTACAGGAAGCGGTAAATCCACCACCCTTTCCTCAATAATTGATGTGGCAAACCGAACCCGTAAGGATCATATCATCACCATCGAAGACCCCATTGAATTTGTCCATCAAAGCAAGGGGTGTATCATAAATCACCGGGAGATCGGTCTCCATACCAACTCATTCAGTGCAGCTTTAAGGGGCGCCCTGAGAGAGGATCCGGATATTATTCTCGTCGGTGAAATGAGAGATCTTGAGACCATCTCCCTTGCCATAGAAGCCGCATCTACCGGACATCTTGTTTTTAGCACGCTTCACACATCGAGTGCAGCGAAAACCGTTGATCGTATCATCGAAGTTTTCCCTGCAGATCAGCAGAATCAGATCCGGTCGACCCTGTCCGACGGAATTCGAGCAATTATAGCACAGGTTCTGTTTAAAAGAGTGGATAAAATAGGGCGTTGTCCCGCCCTGGAAATATTGATTGCAACTCCGGCGGTCCGTAATCTTGTCAGGGAGGGGAAAACCCACCAGATTGCTTCAATGATCCAGACCGGGAAGAAATACGGTATGCAACTTTTAGATGATGCCATTATGGAGCTGCTTAACAATGGATGGATAAGCGCTGACGAAGCCTATGCCAAGTCGAATGACAAGGGAAAGTTCAGACCTTTTTTGAAAAATCCTCCGACTGACTTCACCGAAGCATAACCATTTTGTGAGGTTTTATTTTGAAAAAACAGGAAATTGATCATATTCTGGCAAGAATGCTCGATTCATACGATAATGTCTCGGATCTTAATATCACCGTGGGAAAACCGTTTCAGGTTGAGACAGCGGGAGAGCTCGCCGTCGTTGACATGGAACCCCGTTTTGAGAATCTCACTCCGTTTCAGGCTGAGATCTTCGCGCTCAACCTTTTAAATCAGAACCGCCGCCTCACCGAGAATCTCTTGCTTGAGGGATCGTGCGATTCATCTTACGAGCTTCCGGGTAAGGCTCGCTTCAGAGTCAATATATTTTCCCAGCGCGGGAATTACTCCATTGTTTTGAGAAAACTTGCAACTAAAATTCCCACCTGTCAGGAATTGGGCATTCCTGCCTCCTTTCTCAAAATGGCTGAGGAAAAAAACGGCTTCATTTTGGTCACCGGGGCCACCGGTACCGGTAAAACCACCTCCCTGGCTGCAGTGCTTAACGAGATTAATGACGTCAGATCGGTCCACGTGGTAACGCTTGAGGATCCGGTAGAGTATGATCATCCTCACAAAATGGCGACTTTCAACCAGCGCGAGATGGGAGAGGACTTCGATACATTTGCACATGGCCTCAGAGCCGCTTTGCGCCAGGCGCCAAAGGTAATTCTGGTCGGGGAGATGCGTGACAGGGAAACCGTAGAAATCGGCCTGAGTGCGGCCGAGACCGGGCACCTGGTCTTAAGCACTCTCCATACGATTGATGCCGGACAGACAATTAATCGCATCCTCGGCATGTTCCCTATTGAAGAAGAAAATCAGATTCGGATTCGGCTTGCCGATGCCATCCGCTGGATCGTATGTCAAAGACTGCTTCCCAAAGTGGGGGGCGGGCGGATAGCGGCCTTTGAAATCATGCAGACCAACTTACGGGTTAAGGACTTGGTACTTCATGGAGAATCCGATGGAAAGACCTATTATGATGTCATTCATGACGGGAAAGCTTTCGGTATGACGACCTTTGACGATTACATCGTTGGGTTATACGAAAAGGGCCTCATTACCGAGGAGACCGCCGTTGCCTATGCTTCCCGAAAAGGCGTGGTGGGCCGCGGGATCGATTCAATCAAGAGCTCACGCGGTGAAGCGACAACGGATATTAAGGACCTTAAAGTGGATCACGATTATACCAAAACGATTTAGCCGAAGGCAGACGATTGGGTCTTTGCCGATGGAACGCCAAAAAAGGAAAAAACCATGGACGTGGTTTGCGAAAAATGCCAGAGTAAGTTTCAAATTCCGGACAAAAAGATTCCCAAGGGACAGGTGTTCTCTGTAATTTGTCCCAAATGCACCAACAAAGTTACCGTAGATAATCGTTTTGACATGCCGTTGTCAACCCAAGAGACTCCGGCCCCGCCCGCCGGACCAAAACCCGAATTGAATAAAACCATCATTGAAGAAGTCGATTCCAGCGCTTACGACGCCTCAGAAAAACCTTTCGATTTTGTTGAAGAAGGTGTGGAGACCGCTCTTTTATGTGAACCGGAACCGGCCATTCGGGCCAAAATCATAACGGCCCTGTATAACATGGGATACCATACCACGGCCCCCCAGTCATATAAAGATACACTAAAGCAGATGCGATTTCATGTCTTTGATATGGTGGTTCTCAACGAGCGGTTTGGCACCAGGGATCCTGATATGAACAGTGTCCTCAAATATCTGGATCGTCTCAATATGTCTATCCGGAGAAACATCTTCCTGACGCTGATAACCGACCGCTTTCGTACCATGGACAATATGGCGGCCTTCAACAAGAGCGTCAACCTTATTGTTAACCTGAAAAACATAGATGAAATTGAAAAAATCCTGAGACGAGGTGTTGCCGACAATAAAGCCTTCTATCGTGTTTTTAAGGAGTCACTGGTCAAGACCGGCAGGGTTTGAACATTATCTATTGACTGTTCTGAACACAAAAACCATGGAATATACTTGTGCCGATTATCGTGTTGAAATGATACTGTTAAACCTTAAGCGTCGGCTGCAGCACCAGGGTCTTAGCGAGGAGGAAAGGGAGCGTATCCTTTTGCAGATTAAAAAAATTGAGGCGAAAATGGGGCTTGAATAGAAAAAATGAAAACCATTGAAATTGCGCCCGAACTCTATCTTGTTCCTCTTGACCAGAATCTGCCCGGATTTACATCGTTTATCGGAGCCTGGATCTACAAAGGGGAAAAAACCTTATTGGTGGATGTCGGACCTGCCGCCACCGTTCCTGTGCTTGTAAAATCCTTAGAAAGCCTGGGAATACAGAATCTTGACGCAGTTCTATTGACCCACATCCATATCGATCATGCTGGCGGAGCAGGAGATTTGGCCGTTCTTTTTCCCGATGTTCCCATTATCTGTCACGAAAAAGGTATCCAGCATCTTGCAGATCCCTCACGCTTATGGGAAGGAAGTCTTAAAACCCTTGGACAAACGGCCCAAGCATATGGACCCTTCCTGCCGGTTCCCCGAAAATTACTTTTTAGTGCCGCTCGATATCAAGAAGATAGCGTTACGCCGATTCTGACGCCCGGGCATGCCCCTCATCATGTCAGCTACCTTTTGGGTCCATATCTTTTTGCAGGAGAGGCCGGAGGAGTTTATCTCGATATTTCCGCTGAAGACTTTTATCTCAGACCTGCCACACCGCCCCGTTTTTTTCTGGAGACTTCTATCAAAAGCATTGATGCTCTGATTACCAGAAAACCCTCAATCATCTGTTACGGACATTTCGGCATGAACAAAGATGCTTTGAACATGTTGAAAACCCACCGTGCGCAGCTTTTGCACTGGAAAAAAATTATCGAAGATGAGATGGTCCACCTCAGTGAAGACAGGGACGAAGACTTTCTCAACAGCTGTCTGCAACGGCTTTTAAAGCAAGATCCTCTTCTTAGAGGATTTTTTCATATGGAAGAGGCTGTAAAAGAAAGGGAGAAAGGATTTCTGAAAAACAGCATAAAAGGATTTACAGGCTATCTAGAGTCCATCCAGAAATGGTAGATTTTGGTTTCCGGCAAGGCCCGAGCGAGTTTTCAACCTCCCCGAAAACATCACGGGATCTCCGACAGGCATAGCGCGCTATGTTGAGGATTGAAAACGAGCGAGAACGCCGCCGGAGGCCGAAAAATGCCGTTTATGGATGGACACTATCTACAAACCATTGCTAATGATCCGCAATCCTTCCAAGGTCAAGGCCGGTTCAACAACTTCAATGGTTTCTGATACTTGACACATAAGTTCTGCCAGTCCTCCGGTTGCGATTACCCGGGGGTTTGTGCCCATTTCAATTTTCATTCGCCGAACCATTCCATCCACAAGTCCTGCATATCCAAAAATAATTCCCGCCTTAATACTGCTGGCGGTATCTTTACCGATGACGCTTTCAGGGGGAACAAATATTTCAACTCTGGGAAGTTTAGACGCTTTCATGAACAGGGCTTCGGAAGCAATCATGATTCCGGGACTGATGGCGCCACCGAGATATTCCCCCTTTTCTGAAATAGAATCAAAGGTTGTGGCTGTCCCGAAATCTATGACAACAAGACTGGTTTGGTACTTGTGAAATGCCGCAACCGCGTTAACTATCCTGTCTGCCCCTACCTCCGATGGATTTTTGTAACGTATGGGCAGAGTTGAAGCTGACATGGCATCGACCCAGTGCGGCGGGTGTCCCAGGTATTTACGACAAAAGGAATCGAGAATGGTTACCATGGGTGGAACCACGCAGGAGATAATCGTCTTTTTGATTTTATTGGAACTAATATTGCCTTCGGAAAAAAGATTTGAGGCAAGGATGTTAAACTCATCTTCTGTTGTCCGTCTTTCCGTGCGTATCCGCCAGTCTTTGAGGAGATGCCTGCCGTCGTAAACACCGATGACCGTGTTGGTATTTCCAATATCGATAACAAGAAGCATGAATAGTGATTCCTTTTCTTCGCTATATTTTTTTGTTGCTGATCTTTACGGTAAACATTTCGGGTTGTACGCCGATCAGAGTGGTATTCACCGGTAGTGTTATGGTCGCCCTTTTAACATAAGTCCCGGGTTTTAATCCTTTGAGATCAACATAAACGGCAATCCATTTTCCCGTATGAAGTTTTTCAATAATATTAACCGGTCCTTTAACTTCAATATTTATTGCCGGTGGTGAAATACTGTAAATGAATGAATTGTTTTTGCCCTCAACCTGAATATTAAAAAACTTTTTGTTAACTATTTTTTCTTCTATGGATATCTCAGCAAATATAATCTCCGAAGGAGAAATGACCTCAATATCTTCGACCAGATTCAAAGCAACTTCTTTTTTAAAAGATTCTGACAGCCCTTTGATCTCAATCGGTTTTGTCAGTACCTTATCCATGGGTCCAAGGATATTTTCAGGTCCCTGCAGAATAACCGACAATGGCTTGGCAACTACGTCTGTAACTATAAATCCTTTCGCCGGTTTTCCGGAAAAAGAAATTCTGACCGGCAGTTCCTTTTTTATTTTATTCTCAATGCTTACGGCGAAAAAAGTCGGGTTGATTTTTATGATGGATATTCCTTTGGGAAGAATGATACGATCCTTTTTTATCGGAATAGAGTTAATACCGACATGTACTCCGGATAGATCAAGCTCATATCGTATGTTCAGGTCAGAAAGGCTTCTAAGTGCCGATTTCGGGCCGCGGACATGAACCTCTATGTCTTTTAACGACGGACCGGTTATTGTCAATCCTGCAGGAATTTGAGCGGAATCCACCGGAATAAGAATAACGGTTTCCTGTAATGATGAGCAGGATCCTGGTAGAAACAAACAAATCCCAAGCAAAAAACACAAAACAAGGCGTTTTAAATTCAGTGAGTGTAACATAAATCGATGACTATGGTTATTTATAGCTGAAGCCACACTATTTTCAAAAAGCTAACGAGTTTCACTATGAGTGGTATGGTACATTTTTAATGGCATTAATGATTTTTATGGTTGCACGTGTATTGGCGACATCGTGGACTCTGACCATGTGGGCGCCGTTCAAAACTGCAGCGGCAACTGAAGCCTGAGTGCCGGTTTCCACCACCGCCAGGTCAGGGTTGATATCTTTAACGGTCTTATCTTTAAGGATATTTCGTATAAAGGCTTTTCTGGAGGGTCCGATCATAATAGGAACATCCAGTGTTTTAAATTCATGCAGGTGTTTAATTAATAACAGATTATGTTCAACTGTTTTCCCAAAACCGATTCCCGGGTCGATGATGATTTTTGATTTTGAAACTCCTTTACTTTCAGCATAATCCACGGCATTTTTTAGAAATGCTTTGATTTCTTTTATAAGATCATCATAAACCGGGTTGGTCTGCATGGTTTTTGTTGTCCCAAGCATATGCATCAAAATTAACGGAATATCGTATTCTGCTGCAACATCCGCAATGCCGTGATCAAGACGCAATGCTGAAACATCGTTTATCATGGAGGCGCCGGCTTGAATAGCCCTTTTGGCAACATCGGCCTTGTTTGTGTCTATGGAAATGGGAATGGAAATACGTTCTGCAAGGTTTTCAATCACAGGTATGACCCGCCTGATTTCCTCTTCGGCAGATACCGCATCAGAGAAGGGGCGTGTAGATTCTCCGCCGATATCCAGTATGTCCGCCCCTTCTTCAAAAAGTTTTTGGCCTTGAGCGATGGCGTCATCTCGGCTGAAAAATTTCCCGCCGTCTGAAAATGAATCCGGAGTGACATTCACGATACCCATAATACAGGTACGCTTACCCAGAACCAGCCTGTGATTACTCCATGCAAGGCGATATGTTTTCATATGTGCTTGTTAATTGAACGTCTCGGAAAATCTATCCCGCTATCATCGAGGTGGAAATCAAAAGTTTTGTAATGTCAACCGGTTTCAGTCATCTTCGCTTTTGATTTCTTCTGTATTTTCTTTATTTTCGACCGGAATTTTTATATCCGTTTTTTCTTTAGAAGAACTCTTTGATGGAAATTCAAACCCAGGCCGCATGGAAAGTATGAGTTCATCAAGCTCATTCCCCATAACCGTCTCTTTTTCAAGGAGACGGTCTGCCAGAGCATGAAGAATATCTAAATTTTCATTTAAGGTTTGTTTTGCACAATTGTAGGCTTTTTGGATAAGATTTTTTATTTCTTGGTCAATTTTCCGTGCCGTTTCTTCAGAGTAATCCCTGTGCTGTGCTATTTCGCGTCCCAGGAAAACATGCTCGTCATCTTTGGCAAAAGAAAGCGCACCTAATTCTTCACTCATACCCCAGCTTCGTACCATCTTTTGGGCAACATCGGTCGCCTGTTTGATATCGTTGGCGGCGCCGGTACTGATACGGTTAAAAACAATTTCTTCGGCCACTCGTCCGCCAAATGCTACCGACAATTCGCTTTCAAGTTGATCTTTATATTTAAAATCGCTTTCTTCGGGCAAGAACCAGGTAACACCGGCAGCGCGTCCCCGTGGAATAATGGTTATCTTGTTGACGGCATCCGTATTGGGAAGCAAGCGGGCCACAAGGGCATGTCCGGCTTCGTGATATGCCGTGGTCTTTCTGTCTTCTTCCCGAATGACTTTGGATTTACGTTCCAATCCCATATAGACCTTGTCTTTGGCATCTTCCAGGTCAATCATGTCAATTTTTTCTTTATTTCTTTTCGCGCCAAGCAGCGCCGCTTCGTTCACAAGGTTTTCCAGATCAGCGCCGGAAAAACCAGGCGTGCCTTTTGCCAGTGTGACAAGGTTTACATCGGGTGCTGCCGGCGTTTTTTTCATATGAACTTTAAGAATCTTTTCACGACCTAAAATATCCGGCAGGGGAACAACCACCTGACGATCAAAACGTCCGGGTCTCAAAAGAGCCGGGTCGAGCACATCCGGCCGGTTTGTGGCGGAAATAAGGATAACCCCTTCATTTGACTCAAAACCGTCCATTTCAACCAGAAGCTGGTTTAATGTTTGCTCTCTTTCGTCGTGTCCTCCACCGAGTCCGGCTCCCCTATGCCTTCCAACCGCATCAATTTCATCAATAAATATAATGCAGGGCGCATTCTTTTTACCCTGGACAAACAGATCTCTCACCCGTGACGCGCCAACACCGACAAACATTTCCACAAAATCCGAACCGCTGATATGAAAAAACGGGACGTCAGCTTCACCGGCTATTGCACGAGCTAAAAGGGTTTTACCGGTACCGGGGGATCCCATAAGAAGGACACCTTTGGGTATCCTTCCGCCAAGACGCGTAAATTTTTTGGGTTCTCTGAGAAAATCTATTATTTCACCGAGTTCTTCTTTGGCCTCATCGATTCCGGCGACGTCTTCAAAGGTAACTTTTTTCATCTGGTCAGATTGCAAGCGTGCCCGGCTTTTGCCAAAAGACATGGCCTTTCCGCCTCCGGCCTGCATCTGACGCATAAAAAAGATCCATACGCCGATGAGTACAATCATGGGAAACCAAGAAACCAAAACATTCATATACCAGGGAGAATCGGTTTCCGGTTTGGCACTTATTGCCACCCCTTTTTTCCTGAGGATCTTGATAAGGTCTGTGTCATCTGGTGCGTATACCTTGAAATGATTGTGGTTTGCGTCCGTGGCGAAGATTTCCTGTCCCTGGATCACCACCTCGGAAATATTCCCGTTATCGACCATGGTTAGAAATTCAGTATAACTGATCTTTGTCTCGGCTAGGTGCTGTTGATTGAAGAGATTATAAAGCATAATCATCATCAGTGTAATGACTATCCATAAAGCCAAATTTTTGTAAAAAGGATTCAAAAGTCTTAACTCCCTGTAAAATGATTAGTTAGTGTCCGTCCATAAATGGTCTTTTTGCCCAATCTCTGCGTTATGCTCAAAAAATAATCCTCGGAATACTAAACATATGCCTGCGGTTATTTTTTTCGCATGCCTTGATCTTGAACAAAAATCCTCATTTAAGGATGGACACGAGTTATAGAATTATATTAATCATCATTGTTAATTAGGCAAGAGAAAGTTCAATTTTAAGTACATTTTTGGTTGAAGGTTTCACTTTTACAGACTCATCTATTCTATAACCGGCCACCCAGATTATTTTTCCCCGGCATAGTAATATGGGGCATCTTGTGCGTTCTTTTCTGGGCACCTTTTTATCGATGAAAAATTTCTTTATTTTTTGTGTTCCGGTCATACCCAGTGGCGTAAAACGGTCCCCATGACGAAAATTTCTTAAAACCAGCGGAAAACTTAACGCATCTCTATCAAAAAAACCGGTGTGTTGTCCAGTCCCACATAAGTCGGGCAGATCTTTTATGCCCATTTCGGTAAATTTAATATGAGCGTTGATTTCTTTTATAAATATGGACTCGGGTTTTTCTATGGGGTATTCAAAGGGTAATATTTCTGCCCGGTCTGATTTTACATCCATATTACGCAAGGTGCTTTTTCCTCTGGAAAAAAGAATAACGTCTACTTTTCGCTGGATCCTGATACGATCCGGTAAATCAATATTTCCATAATCCGGCCCGCCTTCTATAAGGTTTATCGCAGAATCGATGTGGGTTAAACGAATACGCCTTAGGTCACCTTTTATTTTTAAAATCGCTTTTCTGATGACTCGTCTTTGTGCTGCCACATGAAGTCCATTCAGGATTGAGACAGAAAGGACTATCTGACCGTCCTGAATACTAAGAGCCGCTTTTTCGAAGATAGGATGAATAACATCTTCAATCCATTCTTCTTCGGATCTGATGATTGAGGCAAGCCGGTTTAGGCTTTGGCTGATTTTCGGATTGTACAATGTTTTTAACAGTGGAAGTAAATCGTGACGTATTCTGTTCCTGAGGAAACTTGTGTCCCTATTGGATATGTCAGATATATATTTTAGTCTGTTTTGATCCAGATAAGCGATTATATCGGAACGATTTGATTGTATCAGGGGCCGAATAATCTTCCCGTCCCTTACCGGAGGAATACCTGAAATGCCCAGCGGTCCGCTTCCTCTAAAAAGATTCATTAATACCAGTTCTGCATTATCATCGAAATGATGGCCGAGTGCGATTTTATTGAACCTGTTTTCTTCTGCCACTTTGTTTAAAAAGCTGTGGCGGACGCGTCTGGCTGCTTCTTCCAACGAAAGCTTGTTTTCAAGCTGATATTTACGAACATTTGTTTTATGAACATAACAGGGGACATCAAATCTGTCGGCAAGAGATACAACAAATTCAGCATCTTTATCTGAATCAATCTGGCGCAGACAATGATTTAAATGCGCAACGCCAAGCCGGAGGGAAAATCGGGGTGAGAATGTAAGCAGGAGGTGAAAAAGGGCAACAGAATCAGGCCCGCCGGATACACCGATAAGAACCGAATCTCTCGGTTTAAGCATTCCATAGGTTGTAATGGTCTGTTTAACAGCACGTAATAATTTATTTTTGTAGCCTTTGTGCGATGCTGGCATGAATAAGCTCGGAAACTTTTTTATCCCAAATTCCTACGATGCCTGATCGGACGGAAACCTCTGTAGTCCCGGGTGTTATCTTTACCGTTTTTATGGTAACCGGAGTTCCATCGGATTGTTTGGCTTTAATTTTTGCCTTAATATTGTCTGATTTTTCTTCTGTGATCTCTATTTCCAGACTATTCAGAACATCAGTACATGCTCGATTGGTTTCATCAAATTCTGCGTGATAAGATGTTTTCAGCTCGCCGTTTACATAGGTATATACCCCTGCTCCTGCTCCAGTTCCGGCGACAAAAGCGGCACAGCCTGAAATTATGAAAAAAGAGGGTAATAATATAAGAATTGGGACATTTCGTGTCATAATTTACCGCTCCTTTTTTAAACTTTTCAAAAAGCTAAAGTGTTACGAAAGAATTCATTTGTGCCCATCCATAAGTAAATCTATATTGGGCACAACTTATGTTTCCCATGCAGAAATTTCGGAAAAGGGCAATTTCTGCATGGAAACTAATTTAGAAAAGACTATGATAGAAACAGGTGAATGTCAATAAAAAACACAGAATATAGATTTGTTTATTTGGATTATCGTCTATATTGTGGTAGGGAAACCGATTTCTTTTTTATCTTGAATTTTTTTTTTATCGATTATATTCGTACTAGTGGTTGTGCTAGGCGGGGAGCTAGCGGTGCCCTTTTCCCGAAATCCGCTTTATGCGGGGCTGAATTCCCTCTAAAGGGTTTTAATCTGGGAACCTATAAGTCAATCTGATCGGCCGCCGCGCAACAGACGGTTACGAACCTCGTCAGGTCCGGAAGGAAGCAGCGATAAGTAATGCGGTCTGTGTCGTGGATCGATCCCGGTCAAGCTTTTGGCTTATTTCATTTCAGTAAAGATTCGATAGAGGGTGCACAACCAGCTCTTAATCATGTACTTGAAACCTTTGCAAAACTTCAATTCTGCCTGCTCAGTTAAATCCGTATCTCTCACCCATTCTCAGCCACCATATTTGAAATAGATAAGTTTCAATCGTGAAATCCCGAACTCAAAATTTAAAAATATTTTTTCGACCTTGACAATATCCCAGACAGTCTTATTTTTTTTAAGATGTTGTGGTATTAGCCCGTATTTTATGAAAAATTGGGTGACTATTCAATCAAAAAAGTATCAGGAGAAAACAAGGGCTGATGGCAAAAAAAAGTAAAATCAAAATTCATACAAATGGTGATGAAACCGTCAGTGCAGATAAGAACCGTGAGAAAAGAGATTCAAACAAAGAAGACATCACTGACACCATTGATCCAATCAATGATGTGGAGGAAAAAATAGAGTCTCTCAAAAAGGAGGCTGCAGAGAATCATGATCGGATGTTGAGAATGGCTGCGGAGTTTGAAAATTACAAAAAGCGTGCCGCACGTGAAATGAATGATTTTAGAAAGTTTGCCAATGAAAATTTCGTGAAAGCAATGCTCCCCGTGGTTGACAACCTGGATCGTGCCATCGAATCTTCAAGCAATGACAAACATGCCAACACTTCGGTGGTGGAAGGCGTCACTATGACCCTCAAGGAAATACTCAAAGTTTTTGAAGAGTTCAATGTAAAACCCTTTGAGTCTTTGGGAAAGACCTTTGATCCCAGTTTACATCAGGCCGTGATGCAGGAAGAGGGGGAGAAGTATCCTGATAACACGGTCTTAAAAGAGCTGCAAAAAGGGTATATGATTCATGACAGGCTCCTCAGACCTGCCATGGTTGTGGTATCCAAAAAAAAAACGGAAGCTGAAAATCACGAAAACTCAACTCAGAAAAAAGAAGATGAATAAGATATATAGATTATTTTAAATTAGGAGGATAGCAAATGGGTAAAGTCATTGGAATCGATTTGGGAACCACGAATTCTTGTGTGGCGGTCATGGAGGGTAGCGAAGCAAAAGTCATCACAAATCCCGAAGGAGGACGTACGACACCTTCCATCGTTGCCATTTCAGAGAGCGGGGAAAGATTGGTTGGCCAAATCGCCAAACGGCAGGCCATTACCAATCCTGAGAACACGGTTTTTGCCGTAAAAAGGCTTGTCGGTCGTAAGTATGCATCCAAAGAGGTACAGGACGATATTAAAATACTTCCCTATAAGATTGAGCAGGCAGAGAATGGCGATGTCAGAATAAATATGCGGGGCAAGTTAAACAGTCCGGCGGAGATATCATCCTTCATCTTGGCAAATATCAAACATACGGCTGAAGAATATCTCGGAGAAAAGGTAACCGATGCGGTTGTCACAGTTCCTGCCTATTTTGATGACAGCCAGCGGCAGGCAACCAAAGATGCCGGAAAGATCGCCGGTCTCAATGTGCTTAGAATTATCAATGAACCTACGGCCGCATCGCTGGCATATGGTCTCGACAAAAAGAAAGAAGAAAAATTAGCGGTTTTTGATTTGGGCGGCGGCACTTTTGACATATCTATTCTTGAAATCGGAGAAGGCGTTTTTGAAGTTAAGGCGACAAATGGCGATACTCATCTCGGTGGCGAAGATTTCGATCTCAGGCTTATCGATTACCTGGCGGCCGAATTTAAGAAAGACCAGGGGATAGATCTCAGAAACGACAAAATGGCCCTTCAGAGGCTTAAAGAAGCTGCTGAAAAAGCGAAAATGGAACTGTCCACTTCCATGGAAACGGATGTTAATCTTCCATTTATTACCGCCGATGCTGCCGGTCCGAAGCACCTTAATATAAAAATAACCCGAGCCAAGCTTGAAGGGCTTATCAGCGACCTGCTCGACAAACTTGAAAACCCCTGTCGGACTGCGCTTAAGGATTCAGCATTGTCCGCCAATGACATTAATGAAGTTATTCTTGTCGGCGGTATGACACGCATGCCCGCGGTTCAGGACCGCGTCAAGAAAATATTTGGCAAGGAACCCCACAAAGGGGTTAACCCGGACGAAGTTGTTGCCATCGGCGCCGCCATTCAGGGAGGTGTATTGAAAGGGGACGTAAAGGACGTTCTTCTTCTCGATGTTACTCCCCTCTCCCTGGGTATAGAGACCCTGGGTGGTGTCATGACACGACTTATCGAAAAGAATACGACCATTCCGACCAAAAAGAGCCAGATTTTTTCAACAGCGGCCGACAACCAGCCGGCTGTATCCATCCATGTACTGCAGGGAGAGCGGGAGATGGCCCCCGGGAACAAGACCCTGGGGCGCTTCGAACTGGTGGGGATACCCCCTGCCCCGAGAGGCGTGCCGCAAATCGAGGTGACATTTGACATAGATGCCAACGGAATTGTAAACGTTTCTGCAAAGGATATGGCAACAGGTAAGGAGCAATCCATTCAAATAACGGCTTCCAGCGGCTTGTCTAAGGAAGAAATAGACAATTTGATAAAGGATGCCGAGCTTCACGCTGAAGACGATAAAAAGAAAAAGGAACTGGTTGAAGCACGAAACTCAGCGGATGCGCTCATTTATACAACGGAAAAATCGATAAAAGATCTTGGCGACAAGGTCGATGCTGAAACAAAGGGCAAGGTTGAAGCTGCCATTGAACCGCTTAAGAAAGCCATGGAAGGGGATGATGTTGCAGAGATTAAACGCCTGAGCGAAGAGTTGACACAGGCTTCCCATAAACTGGCTGAAGCCATGTATCAGCAGGCTTCTCAGGCAGATCAGCAGCAGGCCGGAGCCGATGCAGCAGGAGGACCGGAGCAGCCCGGACCGTCTGCATCTGAAGAGGATGTTGTGGATGCTGATTTCGAAGAGGTAAAAGACGACGAAAAGAAGTAACAAAAAATGTCATTTTCCAATAATAAATCCCGCGGGCACTTTTGTGTCGCGGGATTTTTTATTATAAGGCTATTTACGAGTTCTTTAGAGGGGATGCGTCGCTGAAAAATTGAAATTGAGTTAATAAGCCAAAACTTATGAGGAGGCTAAGATGCGAGTTGGCGTTTTAAAAGAGATAAAAACCAAAGAAAACCGGGTGGCCATGACGCCATCAGGGGTTGAGCAAATGCGGTTACATGGACACGAAGTTCTGGTTGAAACCGCTGCCGGTGATGGTTCAGCCTGCTCTGATGAAGAATATATAAGGTCCGGTGCGTTAATTTGCAACACTCCAGAAGAAATTTACCAGAAATGCCAAATGATAATGAAGGTAAAAGAGCCGCTTCCTGTTGAATATCCAATGATACGAAATGAACAGGTTCTGTTTACATTTTTTCATTTTGCGGCGTCGCTGGAACTTACCCGGGCAATTATGGATTCGGGATCTATTGCTGTGGCTTATGAAACCGTGGAACGGGAGAACGGTTCTTTGCCGCTTCTTACGCCCATGAGTGAAGTGGCCGGCAAAATGGCTGTCCAGGAAGGGGCCAAATACCTTGAAAAGACTTTTGGCGGTAAAGGAGTTCTTCTCGGTGGTGTAACGGGGGTGGATTCCGGAACCGTCTTGATTATCGGCGGGGGTATCGTTGGAACCAATGCTGCCAAAATAGCGTGTGGCCTTGGCGCAAAAGTCTATGTGCTCGATAATAATCTTGAACGTCTTCGTTATCTAAGCGATGTGATGCCCAAGAACTGCTTTCCGCTCATGTCGAGTCCGGCGATCATACGAAGACTTCTGAAAGAAGCCGATCTTGTTGTGGGTGCGGTTCTGATACCCGGTGCAGTGGCACCCAAACTGGTTACGCGCGATATGTTACCGTTAATGAAAAAAGGTTCGGTGATTGTGGATGTAGCGATTGATCAGGGTGGGTGTGTTGAGACGGCAAAACCCACAACCCATGACCAACCCATATATGAGGTCGATGGGATCATTCATTACTGTGTGGCAAATATGCCGGGAGCTGTTTCATATACATCAACAGAAGCACTGACCCATGCAACGTTACCCTATGCACTGGAGCTTGCTGACAAAGGGGTTGAAAAGGCGGCAAGGGAAAATCAGGACATCGCGAAAGGCATTAATATTATAAAAGGAAAAGTGACTCATAAAGGTGTGGCTGAAGCTTTTGACCTGGAATATGAACCTCTGGATTCATTATTGTAAGTTTCAAGTGATCCAGGTTTTTTCCAAAAGGGCATTCATTTCTTCGGGACCTATGGTCACTTCCACGTTATGGGTAAGGATATTTCTCTATCTCAGGAGATGTTTCCCGGCCGTGGTTCTGACTTTCAGTTCACCGTAATTCCTTTTATCATTTACTTATTCCAAAACAGATCTTCCAGATCATTTATATCCTCATTCATAAATGGATCGATTTCATTACCACAAAAAAAGTCAGAATCGGTTTCATTTTCAAAGTCAAAAAGCTCTGAATCAGGATCTGATCCCAATTTAGAAAGATAAATTCTGTCTGAATTTCGCATGGTTGCTCTCCTTAATCTTCAAACTGGAAACCATAAAACATTTTTTTCCGGTTGCGTTTCATATTTTGAGAATCTGTTGTTCTTAACTTGTTTTTTCTGCAGTCCGGACATCGCCGGGGTTCGTCAAAGTTCATTTTCTCGTAACGTAATTGATCATGGATTGAAAACTCAAACTCTTTTTCACATTGAATGCAGGTAATTATTTTATTTTCCATTGTCATCTCATTATTGTTTTCATCCTTGAACATCCTTAAAACCTAAGAAATAAAACCTTCTTGACTTTACCCTTAATGTTTAACCTGTCGTTTTTGCCACGGATTTAAAGGTTTTGTCCGGCCCCCCCTTGCTTTTAGATGTAAAAATTGTGTGCAACTGGCGTGCCAACTATATAATCTGTTGAATTATTGCTTGATATTTATTTGCAGAAATAGAGTAGCGGGAAGTGTTAACCCGAATATTTCATGAAAATTTTTGAGAGGCATTTTATTTTGTTAAAAAACTGTTGAAGGAGAACCTCCTTATCATGCGGGGAACTTAACATATGATGGTACCTCAATAGGTTATATTTTCTCCATATAATGTTGTCATCCAAAACAGGAACTCTAAATTCCGATTTCACTTATATTTAGGAACTGTCTGTTCCGAATGAGAAATCGATAATGTTTCAAGGTGGTTAATTGTATTTAGAGTATTTTCAAAGAATTAAGACTTTCAACTCTTAACCGGAAATAATTAATCTTCTTCGTTATATGCCAGTTAATTTCCATAAAAACATAGTGTCATGAAATGGCAAGTATTTTGCAGTATACTCAAAAGGTTTTTGGGATATACGACTTACCCCTTTTAATGGAATAGGTATCGTAACACGGCGTATGAAAAAGCAAGACTTGGATTATTTTAAGATGCTGCTAAATGACCAGCTGGCCGCCTTGCTCGATTATGCGGATCATACGGTTAAGGGTCTGCTGGATGTAACCGATAATATGCCTGATTTTTTAGACCGTGCATCTTTTGAATCGGATCGAAGTACCCTGCTGCGGATAAGGGATCGGGAAAGTTATCTGATCCGAAAAATAAAGAGGGCTTTAGACCGTTTGGAAGACGGTACTTTTGGGATCTGTGAGCTTTGCGGTAAAGAAATCAGTATGGAGCGCCTTAAAGTTCGGCCGGTGACTCTGCATTGCATCAAATGCAAAATCAAAATGGAAGAAATGGAAAAGGCTTCCGGGTACTAATCTGTAAAAATATAAAAATAAACTTTATATGCATCTTTTTGCTTAAGGACAGAAAATGGCATCTACCATGAGTTTAAACATCAATAAGAAGAGAAAACAGAAAAGGTATAAAGATGAGTACAAAAGCCTTAAAAACATGCGAAAGAATAAAAAAAAATCAGGAAGAACGTGCCGAATCTGTGGGAAAGACCCCTATCCAAACTATTTTTTTTGCCCGTCTTGCCACCACAAGGCCGGAATGCTTCAGGACTTATAGATGATATGACGATTAACTTAATGCCATAGATCTTTAAGCCAGGACATCATTATTCTACCTTCTTTTTTCTTCCATCATATCAATGACTTTATTCCATCTCATCTTATCATCAAGTATTTTTTAGTTTTTATTTAAATCTATACGATAAATGAATTGCCATTTTTATTATTTTTCTATACATGGAGGCGAACTCGACGGTTATATCGTTCATGACAAAAGCGATTCAGCTGAAGGTGAGCCCATGCAATCGATACTGATTATTTCAGACAAACATGATGTGGTTGAACCGATTCAGGCGGCATTTACAAAAGAACATCGCCTCGGGAAAGTTTCCAATAAAGACGAGGCTTTTGAGGCGTTACGGGGAGAGCGATACGATCTTATCTTTATTGATCTTCATGTTCTTTTAGAATCCATGCAGACGCAAGACTACACTGAGATCTTGGCGCCATTGAAAGAACATTATCCAACCATTGAAATTGTTATCATGGCATCACAGGATATGATCCGTCAGGTGGTGACATTAGTAAAAGCCGGGGCCAGTGATTATCTTACCTATCCCATAGTTTCCGATGAGGTGCGGCTTGTAACCGAATCGATCAACCAAACCATTCTCCAGCGATCAGAAATCGATTATTTCCGTGATCAGTTCTGGCGGGCGGATTCTTTAACTGTGGTGAAAACGAAAAATGATGATATGCAACTGGTTTTCGATAAGATTCGTTCCGTTGCACCGACCAAGTCAACGGTAATGCTGATTGGCGAAACCGGAACAGGCAAAGGCATTTTAGCCAATCTCATACATCGGCACAGCAGCAGGTCAGCCGCACAGTTTATTAGTGTTCACTGCGGAGCCATTCCCGACACGCTTCTGGAGAGCGAATTGTTCGGCCATGAGAAAGGTGCTTTCACCGGAGCAATTCGGCGAAAAATGGGTAAGTTTGAAATTGCCAAAGGAGGCACTATTTTTCTGGACGAAGTCGGTACGGTCACCCCTTTGGCCCAGATTAAGCTGTTACAGGTTCTTCAGGATGGGACATTCAACCGTTTAGGCGGCGATGAATCCCTGTCAACCGATGCAAGAATTATAACGGCAACCAACTCGGATCTTATGAAAATGAGCAATGAGGGTCAATTCAGAAGAGACCTCTATTATCGCTTGAATGTGTTTCCCATAGAAATTCCTCCGTTGAGACAAAGAATTGAAGATCTTATTCTGTTTATAGACGTGATTTTAAAAAAGCTGAACCGGTCTTACCAAAAAAACATCCATAAGGTTCATCCTTCGGTATTTGAAGCATTAAAAGCATATTCCTGGCCCGGCAATATCAGAGAACTGGAAAATCTTATCGAACGAGCTTATATCCTGGAAAGCTCATCAGTACTAACCCCGGAGAGTTTCCCGGGAGAACTGTTTGGAGATGAAATCCCGGCGGCAGTTTTTACCAGGGATTTCCACCTGCCGTTGACAAAAGCAAGGCAGAAGGCGGTCGAAGATTTTGAAAGGCAGTATTTAAAAGACTTGATTGCCCGGAACAAGGGTAAAATCAAGAAATCTGCCGAGGACGCCAGCATCACCACCAGACAACTTCACAAACTGATGTCCAAGTATGGCATCCGAAAAGAAGAGTATAAGGTTTAGGCGGTTTTTATCTCCTCTATTCAATTCCCACTGTTAAAATTTTTCATCCATAACGTTCTCTTGTTTTATCTTCAAATTGAAATTCAAAAAGACTCGCTTTATATAATTCGAATCGGAATGCTGTTCATCGCATCATCTCGGAACATTCAGTTCCGGATCAATATTTTTCGGGCAGATAATAATAAATTAATTTATTCAGTTATAACTTTGGCACGTTCTTTGCTCATTTGTTGGTTCAATGACAAAACATGAAATGATTGAATGTATGTTTAAGCGAGCGACGTATATGTCAAAAAACAAATACAGCATATCAAAAAAAAACATCGGTGATATAGAGGGTATAATTGTTCCTGTAAAATGGGATGAAGGCGGGAATCCTATTGCTGTTTCCCTGGCAACCTCACGGGAAGAAGAACTTCTGATTAATATGAAGAGCGCTAAGGCGAGAGATCTCCTTGAGTTGCTTCAAAAAAAAGTGAGAATTGCCGGTTCGATTACGAAATTAGATAACGATAAGAAAATAATAACCATTCGAAAATACCAGCAGATCGCCTACGACCAGTTTGTGCCTCAAAGCCCCAAAGCAGAAATCCGTCTATAACGCCTTTATAAGAGACTATTCTATACACATAAAAAATCGGAACTGCCGGTTTACTCATAAATCTATTATAAATTCAAAAGGATACAGGTATTATCCTGCGATTTTGTCCAAGTCATAGTCTAAATCGCTTCTAAATCAGAACTTCCTGTTCTTTTATACCCATGCTTCCCGATTAAATTCCGTAATATTAATATTTTATGTTTTTGGCATATGTATTGCAGCACTTCCAGTTGTCCATAGGTAACCCCGAGTGAATATTCAATAATCATCAGCTAAGGAGGAGTAAGATGAACAGAAACAGATGGGTAAAACTCTTAACCATGGTGTTAGCAGTGATTTTGTTACTCTCGGTTCAGGCGTTTGCCGGTGAGATTACAATTACTGGTGAAATTAATGACATGTACCAGATTGTTACAGATAGAGGTGATGTCTACGAAGTAGTGGATAGCGATTTGGCCAGCGAAATGTTAGAAAACATGGGTCAAACCGTAAAGGTAACCGGCACACTGGTCCAAGGCGAAGAAGGGGTAAAAGCCATTCGAGTTAGTGATTACGAGATTGTGGAAAAAGAATAAATCTTATCCGTCTTTAAAAAGATGCCGAAAGAGTGAAAACATGCCGGAGAAAATCCCCAGTACGACAGCACCTGATGATTTATTTTTACAACTTAAGAACAAATTTCCCATGTTACAGAACTTTTCCAACCGTCCTTTCGGCGTGGAGATCGAATTTTTCGGCCTGGACTATGTGATAACGCCATTGGATAATGGTATCATTAAGCCCTACTGCATTTCATCCCGCGGTAAAAACGGGTGTCATATTCAGGACCTTTGCCGGGATTATAATCTGTCACTGGGGTCCGGCAGGGATTCATGGCATGTTCAGCAAGATACTTCCGTAAGAGGTAAATGTCACATCAAACACGGCGCCGAGTTGACCAGCCCGATTTTAAGCGGCATTGAAGGCCTGGTGGAAGTTTATCAGGCCTTCCGGTTTCTGAGTGATGTTGGGGGACTTGATATTGATGAAAGCTGTGGCTTTCATGTCCACCATGGTGTAGATCTTATGGTTTATAACTGTAACCAACTTCAACGACTGGTAAATATTGTTCACCATTATGAAGATCATTTTTATCAACTTATCCCGGGTAATCGTCAGAACGCTAAAACGTGCCGACCCATGGAACTTGATGTTAAGGCCTTCCTGGATATTCGTGACGGCGATTTTGCCGCCCGAAATTGCCGGATCAAAAACCTCTGGTATTCGACAGAGAATCGATATGATAAAAAGGCGGCAGAAAATTCGCGATATAACAAGACGCGTTACCACGGCCTGAACCTCCACTCATACTGGTATCGCTCCACCGTTGAATTTCGCTATCACTCAGCCGTACTTGAAAAGCCTGATGAAGCCCTCCAATGGATCATCTTTACGCAATTCCTTATTGAGTTTAGCCAGGAGAACGTCCCCGATATCTATTACTATCCCAAAGCGAACAAATGGCTGAAAACCATATATAAAATTTACAAAGAGTTTGGATATCAGAACCGCATTAAACCGTTGGAAAATTAATCCGAATTTCTCATGACGTGGGGTGATGGAAGTGGCTGCTCCAATTTTAATCACCGTCACATGGGTAAACTAAAACAGGCTCCCCCGAGGTCTGTCCGGCCATTCCAGCGTTTTTTGTTGCACAGCGGCTTCAAGCTTAAAACCCAGCATCTTATAAATAAGTTTGGCAACGGCAAAAGCTGAATTTCGATCGTTCAAGTTACCAGAGAGTTCTACCACGTCAAAGCCTGCAACATTTTTTTGCATAAAGATTTTTCGCAATAAGTGTAACGCTTCATGCCAAAAAAAACCGCCCGGTTCAGGGGTTCCGGTACTTCGGATGACGCTCCAGTCGAAAACATCCACATCCACACTTACATATACCGGGGCCGGCAGGCGGGCAATTGCGGCGTCGATATCATAATTGCCCCTGCGATACTCGGCCATGGTACATACGGCAAGATTTTCTCGTTCGATTCTTTGCGCTTCATCAAATGACATGCTTCGGAGGCCGATTTGCAACGTATGGGTCGTAAATTCCCGTATTCGGGACATTACACATGCATGGTTCAATGGGTTGCCTCCATAGCTATCTCTCAAATCTGCATGGGCGTCGAGTTGAATGATGGAAAGTTGAGGATGCTTTTCCTGTAAGGCCTGAAAATAACCGATGCTGATGGAATGATCTCCTCCCAGCAACACCACGAATTTATCTTCTTTGATCACAGCTTTTGAACATCGGTATACCGCTTTCTGCAAGCCTTGGGGGTCCAAAGGAGGTTTCAGCGGTATCAGGGTTGCGATACCCATTCGGAAGGGCTCGGCCTTCAATATTTCATCGTAAAGTTCTAAATGTTGCGAAGCGTTAATTACGGCATCCGGTCCCTGGGCGGTGCCGGCGCCATAGGTTATACCTCCTTCGTAAGGAACCGGAAGGATCGCCACTGCCGCAGTTTTAAAATCGGCAAACTCGGCGCTTAGATCGAGAAATTGTTTAGAGTTCAACTTCATCGAGCTTCTTCCAATTTTTTTATGAATGTCGGCATCTTGGATATAATGTTTTGGGATGGTCGATTTTTGCAATTATCCAGGGCGTAAATTACCAGAAGCGGGAAAATTACACTGTATTCACCCCAAATTTGTACCAATTTTTCATCAGTTGCTTCGCGGTATTTGCCCCACGTTACAGATTCGCTGAACGTGCATCCGGACAAGCTTCCCTCTTTTTCAATTGCGGTGCCAATTTGCAGTCCTCGACCAGCACCTTCAAATTTAATTTTTAAGATTTGACTGATCGTGGGACCGGTTTGCTGAATGAAATTCTTAGGTCCGCCGCCGCCAAGTTCGATAAAGCCGGTTTGCCTGGATGAAAAAGCAATGGCCGCTGAATCAAATATGTCTTTTTGCGCGGACAGATTCACAGGCAATCCTTTCCTATCCGTTAGGACTAAATTCATGGCAATGGAATGATTGGCCAATGAATCCCAGAAAATCGGGACTCCCATCTCGGCCGCCTTGACCACAAAACTTCGCTGGGGGTATTTACTGTTTTCTAGAACCCAGTTTCCTAAAGCAAAATTAAATTCCCAACTCGAAAGGCGGCTTCCTGAAAGATGTTTTTTATAACAGTCCTTGACAAATGTACGAATGATCTCATCTTGTGCCTCAAGAGTTTCTTTATCGCGAATACCGATATCATAAATTCGGGTGTCGCCGTGGCGTCTGAGGATGTTATCATCGTAGTTGGGAGAAATCGCTTTGACGGGAAGGTCGAAGGCAAAATGCAAATCATGATACACCTGGGCCCCGGTTGAGCAAATTACATCAATAAATCCGGCTTCAAGCAACGAGATCACCATCCCCCCCATACCACCGGCGATACCTGCGCCGGCGACACCGAGCCAGATCACATCGCCGTGATCGATCATTTTTTTAAAGAGCCTGGCGGCCCGGCAAACGTTTCTGGCTTCAAAGCATGTCTGTCCAAACGTATTGACAATGTCGGTAATCGTCATCCCCCTGGAAAGAGGAGGCGGAATAATATTCGGCGAGTCTTTAAACATGGAATGTGCACGTGGCATAGATTTCCTCTTTTAATTGATTGAATAAGTTTTTATTCCGGGATAAGCGTAAACGGTTTCTTGAAAGAGAATCAGTCCAACAACATGACGGCACAGGAAAGCACAGTTGTCCAAAGGCCGGATTTATGCCCTCTTGCCGATTGGGCAATGCTGCGAGAAACAAACAGCCGCTTGCCAATCTTGTAAACCTGTTTGCGTTCATCCCACGCCACATCCGGATCCAGTTCAATACCCAAAGTTGAGGCCAGCATGGTTGCGGCAAGGTCTTCAGCAAAATCGGCTGATTTCTTCATGGTTTCGCCAAAGGCGTGGTGCTCGCTGATGTACCCATATTGTTTATTATCCTTAGGTTGTGCCAATCCAATCGCCGCGGAAATCAATCGATTGGGTTCATTGGTGCTTTCCCTGGCAAGCACGACAAATGTAATCTGGCCGGGCCCCAACTCCTTAATTCCGTCTTCTCTTGTAATGATTTTGCAATCCGGAGGGAAGATGCTGGAAACATAGACAAGGTTGCATTTTTCGATCCCGGCGTTCCTTAAAGCCAACTCAAAACTTTGCAGTTTATTGCGATGATAGCCCACACCTTTGGTAAAAAACATCCGCTTTGGAATTAATTTATTCAACTTTAGAGTCCCTTATGAAAAAATTTAGTTGTATGCGTCTTTTGATGATGATCTGTAAAATTGCTCAACATCCATTTTTTTAAATGTGCTTTAATGTTACATGACTATTTCCAAAAACCTTTTGGATAATATATTCTGGAACAACCCCCAATTGGATATATTTT
>Ga0180432_10002688_pt1 | contig 26451 bp, 31 predicted proteins | sample SS_ome_10_FD_132414 | JGI IMG/M metagenome (GOLD analysis project Ga0180432, IMG submission 132414) | Hypersaline lake sediment archaeal communities from the Salton Sea, California, USA - SS_1_MS_2 metaG | ecosystem: Environmental > Aquatic > Non-marine Saline and Alkaline > Hypersaline >... | reverse complement strand
TATGGCCGACGGTGATGCGCGGCTTGTGTCCACCGACGCCGAGCGGCTGTCATACGGCGATACGCTGACACGCGAATGGCGGTACGTGAAGCTGTCCGCCATGCCGAACGACGGTGACGAAGGTGGCATCGTCGGAGACCCGATGGCTGACGGTGTGGAATACGGCGGAGATTATGTTGTCAGCGAATACCAGACCGGCATATCCGAGGACGGATGCTGGGGTATTGTCCGGCAGACGCTTATCAAGGTGGCTGAGACGTTGGCGGACCCTCGTTATGTGTCAGAACAGTGGGATGAACTACGCACGGGCCATGTTCTGGTTCGAGAGTTCAAGTACCTGAAGCTTTCCGTGATGAGCTCACTGTCAGACCCTGGCGGCATACTGATAAACGGGCCAGAGGCCGACGGTGTAGCATACGCCGGGAATTATGTTATTTCTTCTGTGGATAGTGCGGAGACGAAGCATTATGGGATCATTCGGCAAACGCTGAGTGCGGTCAATGTGAACGGCGCGCTTCCGACAGGCGTTGAGCTCGCAAAAGAGGAAGTGCTCCGGCAATACGACTACGAAGAAGGTGAGATGGCTGCGGTAGTCTATGAGTATTACCACCTGCATCCAGAACAACAAAGCACATATATCGCTCTGGATGGACCATCTCCCTCGGCCTCGTATGAAGTGAAAGAAAAGCGGTGGCGCATCGAGGAAGACCGCACTGGTACACTTTCGGTATTGTGGACTAAAGCAACGTGGGAAGGCGGTGCAAGTGCCGATCTGGTCGAGTCCGTGTCTGGCCTGGACACCGAAACGGACCACAACGTAGAGCGCACCAAGATATACCCAGGCATCCCCATTGAGGAGGTGCAGAGCCGGCTGGACAGTCTCAGGACGACAGATGACGCTGATGCTTACCACGTAACCTCTGCCCGTATTGTCAACCGGCGCAACGGGGGCGCGGACATCAAGCAGGACCGGGCCTACGCCTATACAACTGATTCCGCTTTCATCCTTGAAGTGGACTATGATGATGACGGAGTGACAGTAATTGGCGGCTCACGGTTCTGGCCCAATTTGACCCCGAGCGCAGCAAACAGCAAAATCACTGATCTGGATGATGACGCCAACTTCACATTGCTTGGGGCGAGCATCAACACCTCGCGTATTACCCGGCGCGTTGATGAGCGTACAGGGCTGGTTACGGTTATTCAGAGCGGGTTGGCGACGAATAATCTGGACAGCAAGATATTGCCGTCCCGTCGGCCGACGCGGCTACTTGATCAGGATTATGCAGAGCAATACTTCATCATGGACCTGAATGGTGATCGGTGGCGCGTGACTGTATCCCATCTTGTTACCGCCAGCCGATCCACGGCCAATGCGCGACTGAACTCCAGCACGTACAACACACAGAACGACGACGATCAGCCCATACTGCAACGGCAGGCCGGAGCGACCGGCAAGACGTTCGGGCGGCTGGTTTATCTTCCTAACATTGGAAAATGGAAGGCGACGGGCGTGAAGTTCGAGAAGGCTGAATCGGCATTCGGGGATGTAGTCTAATGGCTGAGGCGGAGAAAACCAAGCAGGGCGGCGAGAGCGGCGATATTGAGCCGAAAGAGCAAGCCCCGGTTTCGCTGCCGGATGCTCCTACAGAGCAACAGCGGGATCAATGGAATCGCACATTTGCTGACACCGGTGACGAAGGCGTGGGTGAAGCGACGCGAAATGAGTTGCGCGAAGAGTTTGGCATAGACGACATTGTCACTGAATCCGACATACTCAAGATCAAGCTGGCTCGCGAGAAGATATTGCGAGAGATGGAGGCGGCCGAGGCCACGAAGGTCCGCAACCTCAATCGATCCAATGCAAGTGTTGCGGCGTCTGAATCGCAATACAACACCATGCAGATAGAATACATGTATGCTGCCGATGGTGCTCACAGGATTGAAGACGGCGGCCATATTCCGACATTCGAGTCGGACATGAGCTATCGCACCCAGTCCTTTGGCTACTATCATTCCGCGCAGCGAGAGGTGACGATCCGTGCAGGCCGCGTGTGGTTTCAGGGTGCGAATCGTATTGACGTAACCGAGAGCACAGTGTCACTCACCGGGAATCCTGCATATGTGTTTCTTATGGTCAACCGGAGCGACTTGAGTTGGGAATACAAAGTGCTGGCCAGCTTTCCGACCCCGAACGCCACATATTTCTGGCAACCGCTGTATCACTTTGTGTTAAGAAGCGACGGGAACGACTACTATCTTGGAGACGATTTTCGGTTCGATATCGTGCAAGACTTGCCACTGGTGGCCCCATCATGAAAACAAGCACCTGCCTATTCATATTGCTATTCAGTTGCATGACCGCGAATGCTCAATGGGACGGCTTCCCGCTTGCCGACAAGACCAACACCACCACCTACTACACAGTTGGTCCCGATTTTGGAGTGATTTCGCAACTGTGGTGGGCCGTGGCAGAGCGGCTGGATGTGTGTCAGAGTGAGCGAAACGTGGTTCAAGTAGGTCTCCCTTCCTTTGACGTGTTTGCCGGATACAGCAGTAAGGTCTACACAGTGACGAATCACTTTCCCTCGTTCAGCGTAACCAACACCTTCACGAACACGATTGTAGTCACCGAGTTAGCAAACGGGGGAGTAAATACGCGGGTGGTCTATACTTCTTCGCTGGGAGTGGTTACTACAAACCAGCCGCCAGTTGATCCTTATTTTTTCTATTACGGGCAGTTAATCTATCCTTTGCTCTATTATTACGACGATGATGAGGAGGAATTCACCTCGCTGACGCAATTCGTGATTACGAACCTGTCAAGCACCGGAGATGCGAAATACGACGAGTGGTTCGGGCGGACGAATGCGGCCGGAGCAAATCCAACGAATCTGCCCGTGCACGACAGCGTATCTCTGTATTACTACCAAGATGTTGGATGGTACACGAATTACACGAATACTGGATGGGGGCGCATTGGATTTGTGAATGACTCCCCTGGTAGGAATCAGGGCAAAAACCTTGCTCTTTTGACGCACGAGTATGGCCCGACAAACATGCTCATGGCCGAGTTTGTATTCTCTCCAACAGGAACGAATCAGTCGGCAGAATGGACTTTCCGAGAGGTGCAAGAGGTGCATTATAGATCGTCGGGTCCGGTTTACACTGAGACCAATTCCGGCTGGCAGGTCTGGATGAGCTGCGAGTCACCTTCCAATGAACCAGCATCAGGTTCAGTGAAAGTGTTCGGGCAGGCTTTTGCTCCGACGAATTGGATTTTTGAGTCACTCCAGATTACAACATCGGCGGCTGCTACTGTGGCAATTTCAACAAGTGCCCCTGTAGCTATACCCATCCAGTTCAAGTCAATCACAAACTGCCAGCCGGTGACTGCCAGCGTGCCGACCAACTCATTTCTGCATTTCCGTGTAACCAACAGCGTGAAAACTTATGCCGGGCTAGAGGTTGTGCCACATCGTCTTTATCGAGACATGCTGGATGAATTGTACTATCTGTTCGATGCTCTGCGATGGATACAAGATGAGGCCAACGCGGTGAACAGCACAAACGTGAGCCCGGACTACTTTTACGGCGAGGCGACTTGGACGGGATACGGCTGGGAGGCAGCCTACACGAACCGGGAACTGGTAGAGGAATACCTCCTTGCCACTGAGTTTCCGGGCGAATATCTGGATTCGGCACCAAACACAGAGTCGGTATCAATTGTTCCGCCTTCCGAAGAATACGACATTGACCGGATTTTCGGGGTCCTATCAAGGGCGTCAACAACTGTATCCAGCATATCCCGCCCGGGCTGGGACTATCGTTTCTGGTACGACAGCAGCGCCGATATGGTGGTATCTAATGGCCATACAAACGCTGCGACGGTGTCATACACAGTGGAGGGAGAAGAAAAAACCTATAATTCCGGTACAATTTCTGTTCCGCCAGAGTCTATTGTGACGCACCCATGGTCTCTGAGCAACGAGTTCTATTCCTTTACGGCCACCGGAGCTACGCATATACTAGACGCCAACCCAAAGTGGGATATTACCGTCGGCTACAACGCGCCCGACATGAGCGTAAATGTAGAAAACTGGTCCGTTACAGCTACTAAGACACGGCCATACATTGAAGCATACCGTCAATGCGCGGCAATTCGTAGCATTGAATACGAGCCATGGGGCGTGCGATACTTGAACAACGACCGCACGAACCTGGCCTCGGCCCGTGATCTGTATGCGCAGGGCACGAATCCGCCTGTTGATATACAGTCGTTCTTTGTGTGGGACTGCACGAATAACATGATTCCGAACATGACCACTACCCAAAAGCATTACGTTGCAACGCTGGGCACGAACAAAAACAAGCATGTTTACTACGGCCGGACTAGCTTTGACACCAACACTCCACCCTTTTACAATGAATATGGGCAAAAGGGATATTGGATACGTGATGCGTTGTTCTTGAGAAGATGGGACGTAGAGAATGGGTTCCGGTTCGTAGACTGACAGGAGAGTACGATGGCTGCACGCAGAAAAACAGGATCAAACACGCGAAGCCCTCTTCGTGACGAACTGGGCTCAGATGAGTTGGCCAGTCTGGCTCGCGAACGAGCAAAGGCTGCAAAGTCGGTTCTGGGCGACAGAAAGCCTGGTGCAAGCCCCGCACTGCCGCCGCCGGCAAGCAAAAGCGAGTTCATAGAACAGGAAGCGCAACGGCGCCTTGGACGTACTCGGCAGCCCACGGCGTCATCGTCGCGGGACGAACGCAGGCTTGCAAGTGGGCTTACTCCGGAAGAGCAACGGCAGCAGTCGCGAATGTTTGGGGCTCGTGCGCAGGTGCGTTCCGACTTGGAAGGCAGCGGTGGCAGCAGGTTGCGGGAGTCGCTGGAAGATAGGGAACGTCAATTCCGGCAACAGCGAATGTCAGAGCGAAATCTTGCCTACCGCCTTGCTCCTGAGCAGGCGCGACGCGAGACGGAGCTGCAACTAACGCAAGCACGCGGAGAGGCCGGATTGGCAGAAAGCGGAGTGCGTTCAGCGTTTGCGGAACGGGGTCAAGTGGTTGCGGGCGAAGAACGCCGAAAGGACATTGCGGCGAGGGGCGAACAGGAGTTAGAGCAAATTTCGGCACAAACTCAGTCGGCCCTGGACGTGATGGAGAGAAAGGGAGAGATCGACTCCTCGCTCGCAGTGCAAGAGCAACTGAACGAGTATGCGATGGCTGTAGCCAGCGGTGATGTGGTTGGCACGGAAGAATACGACAAGCGGTTCACCGATTCGTTAGAGGGCCTGAAGATGGAGTCGCAGTTGAGCTTGCTGGCGCAACAGGAAGCGTCGGCGGCTAATGCGTTTGCCGTGCAGTATTCACAGGCTGAAGACGACACAGAGCGAAAAGCTTTGCAAGAGACTTATGAAATGGCAAAGGACAAGATCCAGCAGACTCGGAAGAATGTTCTGGGCGGCGGGCAAAGGCGCGAGTCAAGCTATGGCCAGAGCCGCACCGCGGAGAAAGATATTCAAGCAGGCGAGATGGCCTTCAGCACAGCCGATTACAGGCGCATTGAAGCCAATGCGAGCCGGATGTCTGTGGGTGAGCTGAATGACGCGGCTGAAGACATCCGTGCACAGATTGCCGCCACGAATGATGCGCCTGAGCGGATAATGCTACAGCGCAAGCTTGATGTTGTAGCTGATGTACAAAGAAGGCGTTTGTGATAATGGCCGAACCACGATCCAACACTGCGGCGGAACGACTGTTTGAGGGAACGTCGGTGCTCGAACCTGCAATGCAGGACGATGAAAGCGCGGAGAACAATCTCTCTGCGAGCGACCGACTGTTTGCCGGGGTGGGCAGAGATGCAGCAGAGCAAGCGGAAAGCCCGGCAGAACGACTGTTTGCCGGAGTTGGGGACTCCACGTTGCCGGAGCCTGCCATACAGCCTGAGCCCCTGTCTGTGTCCCCGGTCGAAGCAGAGCCCAAGTCGGAAGCAACACTGGAACCCAAAGCGACGCAAAAGCCGCAGCCGGACGCCGAGACTGATCAGGAAAAGACGGCGCGGCCTTCTGTGCTGGACGGTGTTGTAAAGAAGCACCTTGCCCCAACGAAGCCGTCATTGCGTACTGCACTGCCTACAGAGGGACAACCGCCTTCGGAAGACGAGATGGATACGGCCGAAAAGGAGCGACTGGCAAAACTCGCCCGCACAGACCTGATTGCAGAAGAGCAGCGCATGGAGCAGATGTCGGATGCCAGAGGAGACATGACAGAGGATGATATGCGGACTCTGCGCCTGTTGCCCGATGAGTTGAAGCGACGGCGGAAGTTGCAGGCTCGTGTTCGCATCGGAGCACTTGAATACAACCAGAAATCCAAGAGCGTGTGGGGCATGGGGGTGGCGAATACAGGAAGGGGTATATTGCGCCTTGGGCTTCGGGCGCATCACTACTCACCGTTGCCAAGACTACTGGGATACCATGATGAGCTGGGGCAGTTGCGCGAAAAAATGGCCACGCCGATTGAGGATGAGACGGAGATTGCTGCAATGCTGTATGCTCCGGCCAAGCTGGGCCAGCAGTTTGTTGTGCAGCGGACGCGTGGGGTAGTGGGCTTTGCAGCTACGGCACCTCGGGCGGTATCGCATGTATCCAAAAAGCTTGTTGGCGAAACACAATACAGTCGATTAGTGGATTCCATCACGGACTGGGCCGACAATCCGACTACCGCCGAGAAAGAAGTTCAAGGATGGCTGCAAGAGGAAGCGGAATCGTACTCCAAGCGTGCTCTCAGCGTGCGCAAGCAGGCGGCGGAACTGAAAGCAAAAGGCAAGAATGAAGAAGCGGAGCGCTTGGAGGCGAGAGCGGATGAGATTTTGCGCCAAAAAGCGACATTCGAGGCCACTGACAAAGGTGCTTCCATTGCGATTGGGTTGTTGCAGCTCATGATGGACACGTCTCTTATGGCAAAGGTGCCTATGCCCGGAAGCGCGACAGCGGCGCAAACCACGAAGACGGGGCGCGTGATTGCAAAGGCACTAGGACCAGGCGCGAAGTATATTGTTCCGGGCCTGAACAAATCCCGCACGGCGATTGTGAAGACGGCTTTGGCCCGTGGATTGTTGAGTTATGTAACCACTCCGGGCACGCAGAAAGAGAAGGCTCAGTCAGCCGGGCTGACGATAGCGTACCTGATGACGCCTTTCGCAAGCAGTGCTGTTCCAAAGGCGCCTGTGTTGGCAGACATTGGCTTGAATACATTGATTACCAGTTTTGTGGCTGGAGGGCATGGCGATGCGTGGGAGCAGGCTAAGCGCGAGCAGCCGAACAACCTTGCTGAGCGCATGAAGCTTTTTGCTACCTTGGCATTGCCGGATACGCTTGCGGATATTTTCGGATCACTCGGAACGCGGTCGATACCCTGGAAGCAGGCTGAATCAGTTGCTCGCGCCAAGGTGGCAACAATGCCAGATGGCGATGAGATCAATCGGCAGATGGAGCCGATACTGGAACAGAGTCGCATTCCCGTAGACGAAGTACGCATAGAAGGCGATATCCCACCCAAGGTGTCAGAACGGATTCAGCTCAAAAAGAACAACCTGGACCCGGAAACTGAAAAGATCATCGACGCGTCAGTCTACGGCGACACACCCAAAGAGCCAGCGAGCGCGGAAGCGATACGAGCCGAATGCCGCGAATACGAACGCAAGCTTGCTGAGTCTTTGGGTGGGCGTGCAGATAGAATTGACGTAGCCGATGATCCGCTTTCACCTATCGCCCTGCAACGGGAGATGCAGGTGGAGTTGCCGCGTTATCAGTTGTGGGAAGTGGCAAGGCGGTTGAATGACCATTTGCCGCCCAGCAAAAGAATAAACAAGACTCTGTCGAAAGACAACATGGCCGTTGCGGTGGCAGAGGGCATAGCGGCATTCCGCGATGACGTAGATCGTATCTTTGCATCCGGCGAGACGACCGTGAAAGAAGCGAGAGAGATTGCTCAGGTGATGAACAAGGTGTTGCCGCCGGATGAGCGGGTCAACATGAAGCTGTCTGGCCAGGACTTATTTGACGCTGTTGACACGCGGTTGCCGTTGCTTGACAAGGAATTGGTTCCTCTGATTGAGCAGAACATTCCGCGGACGGATGTCGAGCGGATGGCAAACACCGCGAATGAGTTGTTGTCTGAAGGCGAACAGGTGCAATTCCGTGTTACTGATCCGGAAACAGGCAAGAAGCGGACGGTTGGGCAAGCTGAGTTGCTTGAACAACTTCGAGCAAAATCAGAATTGGTAAAGCCTGCCACAACGCGATCGTTGCGACTTATCGAGCGTGCTGAACAAGACTCGTCTCTTGATGCCACCAAGCTCGATCAGATACGGCTGGCAAAGACAGGGCAACGCAGTGGTGACAGTAAAGATATGACGCAGCAGGAAGCGGCTGCATATCTGACCACTCTGCGCAACACGGAGCGGTATATCAAGGCAGATGCCGCGAAGAAGCCGAAGAATAGGTTCAGGCTGCCGAATGGGCTGTTGAATGCCAAGGTGGCAAGATCCGCGTTTCGGCAATTGCGGCGTGTCGGTTCCTATTTAACCTTGAGTCCTGCTAACCTTGTGGACATCAGCCAAGGCAAAGATGTACGGGCACTGGTGTTCCAGAGACTGCAACGGGCTGAGGCGCGTGCGGCGGGCCGCTTACAAGAGATGACATTTTCGGCAGAAGGGGTCAACAAGTCTGTTCGAGAGCTTGGGAAACTGCTATCTGAATACGACGACTCTGTGCTGAAAGACTTTATGACCTCGCGTGGTACTCCGCACGGGGATTCTGCCATAGCATTGCAACGGGCCGCCGATACCCGGCTTGCGGAGAAAGCACCGGAGCTGCACGCGCTTATGCCGTATTTCCAGAAACTCTCCGATTGGCTATTTGCGGAAGCGCAAAAAATTGATCCTGATATCAAGTACCGGCAGGACTACTGGTTGGGGCTCTGGAAGGATGACAGCGCGCAGGCATTACGTCGCTTGTTTGCAAGCACGCGATTCACAAAAACGAAGCAGTATCCGAGTTTTGCTGACGGCCTCGCGGCGAAAGCCGAGCCAAGGATCGTCAATCCGTTGGAAAACCTCACTCGTGAATACATGATGATTGAGCGGGTCCGGGCGATGCGTGACTTGAGAGAAGATCTTAAGACCGGAGTAGTGGACAACAAGATGTTGGCCGTTCCGGAGGAGAAAGCCAGCGGATACACTCGAAAGTGGCAGAAGGTGGATGATCCTCAGTTTGACGGGCTGCTTGTTGAGCCGGACACCGCGCGGATGATAAACAAGCTGATAAGTCACAACAAGGTGATGTCCGACAAGACGCTGAAAGGAATACGAAAGTCGTATCAGCTTATCGGTGCCATGAAGTTCATGTTGCCGCTGCACCATACTCGCACAATCACGACACAATCGCTCGTCATGGGCACTGGTGTGCCGTTGTGGACAAAAGGCAAGTTCACCGCGCCGCCTAACGTGTTTGATGGGCGACACGTAAACGACAAGTATGGCGTAGCGAAACATGAGCGTTATGTGGCGGCTGGAGGTGCATCCAAGGGCTCTTTTGAGCGTGAGACGCAAGGGCTTGTGCAAAAGATGATACGAGTGATACCGAACCCCGCTGTTCGCAAAGGAATGTCTGCCGCCACTGGTTACTCGCGTTGGCTGTTTGACGTGGCTATACCACGGACCAAAGAGGCGATGTGGCAGAGGATGGTATTTGAGAAGGAACAGAAGCTTGGTCGCGAGCTGACCTACAAAGAAGATCAGCTTGTTGCGCGGGATCTTGACAATATTTTCGGCGAAATGAACGAGCAATTGCATGGCCGATCTCGCACTGCCACTACGGTATTGCGTTTGTTCAAGCTCGCCCCAGGGTTCAGTGAAGGCAATATTCGCACAAACCTTGGACTGTTCAAGGGCAACACAACCTCTTGGAAGAACGTTCCTACTGCCATGGTAGGAGCTGCGATGTTTGCCATGGTTGTGCGTGGCCTGTTCCATGGTCCCAGCGCGATGGTTCCGGAAGCTCCGGCTGCCGATGCCAGCGATGACGAATGGATAGACTACGTGCGGGATTTCTACAAAATCGACACGGGCTACACCGACACTCAGGACCGCCCAATAGTCATGGATTTGATGACATACGAGAAAGATTATTGGGACATGTCTGTCGAGCCGCTTTTGATGCTGGCTACCGGAAAGCCCAAGGCGGCGGCAAAGCAAGCGTTGGGCAACTACGCTCGCCGCATATGGGGGTCTGAGGCTCCGGTGACCGGCATTGCGCGAGATGTATATGCGCTTTCTGCGGGCGAACGATTGACCGACCGCTATGGCAATCCGATCAACTACCAGCATGATTCAGGATGGGAGAAGCTGCTGAACATCGTTTACCGGGAAGCTGACCGGGTTTCTCCAATTCCGTTTGAGACATATGAGAGGATGGAACAACGCGGCTTACCTAACGGCATGGCCATGGCCCTTGCCTGTCTGGCTATTCGGGCGAACTACACCGAAGAAGACCGGGATTTGAACAAAATCCACTATGCAATGCGCGATGCTGGCAAGGAGCGGCGTGATATTTACGCACTGTTGCCGCATTTGGATAATCCAAGACGTGCAATTGCGTCATACAACAACAATGTGCAGCGTGTTCTGGACTCCGACTACGTCACCGATGAGCTTAAGAAGGAGCGGGGGTGGACGAAAGATCGGATGTTGCTGGATGTTGATGAGATGTTAGTGAACATGTCCTGGCAACTGACGAATCCGTCGCTGGACAACCGCAAGCGCGAAAACATAGTGGCGGGTCTCAAGAACCTGGGTTATGATCGTGCTGATGCGGCGAGGGCGATTTATCGGCACACTCCGCCATCGGGCGGGCTGCATCAGATGTCAACATTGACCGGACGTGCGACACGGCTAGGATCAAGGTGGAAGGACTAGAGATGAAACGCTTATTTGTTGGGCTGTTGATAATCAGCGTGCCTTTGCTGGCTTTGGGCGTAGGGACTCGGACACATACGGCGACCGTGAACATAGATCACATTGAAGGCGACTTTGATGATTTTCGTTTTCACTGGATTGGCCTGAACAACCAATCTGTAGTGCTCACGATAACCAGCGACACCGGCTATGTCACAAACATAGCCAGTGCGACCTACCGCTTGAACCGGACCGGAGTAGTTTACGCCACCGATTCAGTGACAGTGAACAAGTCGAATGTCACGGTAAACATTGCGTATACTGATGTTCCGCCCGATAACAGCTATGAGCTGGAAGTGTATTCATCAGACCGGCGCACGTTAGGCCAAGGGCGTGTTGATGTCAGTAGATCCTTGTACGGTGACACTAACGTTTACTCTGCTCCCACCAGCACCGGAACATATTTGCAACGGATATACTATGATGCTGACGACAACCAGACAGCCGACACCTCTGATGCGTTCATCAATTACACCAACACTGTTTTGGGTTTGGTTACCGGCAGCCAAGACACCGCCAGCATAACCATGGACGTGACAGGCAGGGTAATCAGCGGGATTGTCAACGAATCATGGACAGATGCGCGGTATGCGGCAACCGCCACCGTTGCTGCCGTATCCGGGCGGGTAGATACGGTCGAGGGCCGAACCGGTGCGTGGAACACGGCGAGCACAGACGCGAGTTACAGCACCAACTGGATTGAGACCAACAGTATTTTGGCTGATGCGAAAACATACACTGATGCAGCAACCAACGGGCTCGCGAGTGAGAGCTACGTGGACGCCGCGACCAACGGCCTTGCGAGTGAGAGCTACGTTAACGCAGCCACCAACGACCTTGCTGCCGTATCCTATGTCGACGCGGCCACAAACGGCATCCCCGAAAGCGTTGTTGCCGTTTCCAGCCGGGTAGATACGGTTGAGGGGCGAACCAGCACTTGGAACACGGCAAGCACAGACGCGAGTTACAGCACCAATTGGATTGAGACCAACAGCATACTTGCCGACGCTCAGTCTTACACCGACGCGGCCACAAACAGTATTGATCCTGGTTACTGGCTCACAAATGCCGTGGGCGAGCTGTTGCCCTACAACACCAACGGGCCGGTTTTGGTCGGCACAAATGCCAGCTTTACGAATGACAGCGTGGCCGAGTTTGTGGGCAACGTGTATATTGGCGAGCAGCTTATCAGTCCCACGAATCAGGCTACCGCAAATTTGGATATGGGCGGCAATCGGATCATCAATATGGCGGCTGGGACGAGCGCGAGTAATGCGGTGAATCTGAGTCAACTCAATACAGTCAGCAATTACGCTGCTTCCGCGTCGTCCCTGGCCGCCGTCTCCAGCCGGGTCGACACGGTTGAGGGGCGAACCGGCACATGGAACACGGCGATCACTGATGCGAGCTACAGCACCAATTGGATTGAGACCAACAGCATACTTGCCGACGCGGAAACATACACTGATGCAGCCACTAACGGCCTTGCAAGCGAGAGTTACGTGGACGCCGCGACCAATGGCCTTGCGAGCGAGGCGTACGTGGACAGTGCGACCAACAGCGTGTTGTCCGATGCAAACGCTTACACCGACACGGCCACAAGCGGCATCCCTGAGAGCGTCGTTGCCGTATCCAGCCGAGTAGATACCGTGGAGAGCAATATGGCCTCATGGGAGGTTGACTGGATTGCAGGCGTGGACGTGACAACCAACGTGGCCAGCAACATCGTCGAGCATGTTTGGACGTATCCCGAACCCGGCGTTTACACCTGGCAGATCGGCGGCACGAGAGACACCTCCGACGGATCGCCGCCCTCCGAATCGCGTGAGTTTTGGTATTTTGACGACGTGGAATATGCCGCCTTCAGCAACACCCTGGGCATATTGGGAATATGGCCTTTTGATGCGACCTACATTGACACCAACGGCGCGGCCGGAGAGACGCACACCAACCGGCTATCCTGCCGCAAGAGCGCAGCCAATGTTGCGGACTACCACTGGACCAACCTGTCAGTCCGCGTAGAGCGGGTGGGGGACGTACAATGACGCGGTTGTGGATAATCATAGCGGGAGTATGCATGGCCGGTCTTGCGATAGCCGGAAGCCCGTCTGCATGGCTATCTGATGGGGCGAGCATCAACCAGTGGAACACCAACGGATGGGTGCATTATCGCGTTGCGACGAACGGGTCGATTGTGCAGGCACCAGGCGCAATCACCAACGATTCCGCAATATGGGCCCAGACGCTCACGTTTTGCGACAGCAACGGTTGTTACTGGCGCGTGCGATGCAACACCAATCAGGCCCTGTGCGTAACCAACGCATGTAACGATACGATCTCCGCGCTTGTAGGCGGTGGCATCGGATGGCACACAAACGGCTATCAGTGGCGAATGTACGTGACGACGAACGGCACCCTTGCAACGGAGGAGCTGTAATGCGACGAGCGGCAATAGCGGCGGCGGTTTGGGTCTGTGTGGCAGTCGGAGCGTTTGCGGGTAGCACCATGCATCTTTGGACCGACCAGAACGGAGTGCCTCTGAGTAGCGGCGGGCTGTGCTTAGGCGAGAGCGTGGTGGAAATGCTGTACGAGTCCGGCGTCATCTTCTGGGAGTTTGAGGACACTAACTCACCCTCGGCAGGCAAGACCCCGAACAGCACGCAATACACGAACCTGTGGGGCGACTATAATCGCGGAACGGCCAACGAGCCAACGTGGCGCGAGGGGCTTTACGGCAACAACTACTTCCAGTTCGCGGACGGCGATCATGTGAGCAAAGATTTAAGCAGCGAAACCAACACGCTCTCGGCCATGACGACTGGCTTTGTGGATCTATGGGTCAAGTGGGCTGATATCCAGCAATGCTACGTGGTTACGGCGGGGCGCGGAGCAGGAGAGGATCAGATTCATTTCCTCTATGGCATGCAGGTTCTATCTCCATACGATCACCACATTGCCATTGAAAACAGCGGGAACGTAACCATTGACATGGAATGGATGACTGGACAGGGCCGTCGGGAACTTTGGGACTTGGCCCACGGTTGGCATCATATCTCATTCGTCCAGAACGGCGTAAACGGCGCGAAGCTATGGCTGGATGGGGTATTGCGGCAATCTCAGACCGTGGTCGGCGATACAAACGAATGGTTTGCCGCCCTGGATTACTCTACCGGAACGGTCAATAAGATTGAGGTAGGCAAACGGGTTGGTTATACCGGAAGCGCGGTGTTCGACGGCAGTATCGACAGCGTGCGAATCGGAACCAACACGTCAGCGGCCGGAGTTACCAATCGCTTCCTGGAGTCCGCGTCGAACTTTTGGTATGAGGCATATGCTACAAATTGGGTTGACCCGAACTCCGACTACCTTGCCTCCTCTTATCTGTGCGGTGAAACGGGTGTGGCCTACAGCGCGTACCACGGCGGAAACATAACCGGCATTTTGGATCAGGTTGGATCGGCACCGCTGAAGCTCAACGGCAATCCAACGTTTCCCATCATTGGCACGAACATCAACGGCGATGTGATGCGAGCCGCCGAATGCGATGGTAACGGGGATTGGTTTGGACCTGCGGATTTTGAGCACGATGCTCTGACAAACCACGGCGATTTCACCCTTGCCGTTTGGTACAACGTCTATAGCCCCTGGAACGTGAATGGTCAGGACGTCATGGTAGAAATACACAACGGCGTAGATGACGACGTTCGTATGACAATGGAGCGACAAGGGGGGGATTATGCTGGAGTAAAGCTACTCACGCACCCCGGAAGCTGCCGGGTCTCTGGGAATGTCACTCCTGGTGCTGCAACCAATATCTGGTTTTCGTTCATCGTGTCTATGACTGACGGGACAAACGGCACAGCTTTCATGAATGGCGATGAGTGGGTAGATAGTGCGGGCTCTCCCAGCAATTTAGCTGAGCTGGCATACATACAACTTGGACGGGCCAACCGGTCGGCGGTACAGCCAGCGTATGACGCGTTCGGCCAGATGTACCTCGTCGACATCTACACCAACAAGGCCTTCACCGCGGCGGAGGCGAGCGCGTGGCACCGATTCACCGCGCCTAAAATTGGCGCTTACGGAACGTATCCGGTAGGCAATGTAAGGGAGTATTGATATGTCACTACGCGAACTTATGGTCTGGATCGGGATTGTCGCGGCATTGACCGTACTGGCCGCCTATGCCGTAATGCAGGCAAATGCCTACAGCCTGGTGCCCAAGGAGGGTGAGGCTGTGCCGTATGTGTACTATCACGCGCGGCAAGGCTCAAACTGGTATCGGATGAGCCTGTCATGGCCGCAACTTGCACGGCAGGGGGACGAAAATCAGGTGACCACCAACAGCCTTGCCATGTTCGCCGCACAGCATCAATCGGTTGATCCTACTGACCGGTACTGGCATATACGCAACGCGGCAAACTGGTGGATGGGCGAGCCGGCCACGAACAACCCGTTACCATCATGGCCGGTGTTGACCAATATCGCAGAGTTTGATCTGGGTATCGAGTACCGCAAATAGCATGCAATGCACAGGGAGCAGAAGGGCAGGGAAACAATGTCGAACGGAGCGCAAATTGACTTTATCAAGCAGCGGGTGGAGATCGCTATGAATAACGCACTGGCAACCCGTCAGGCGGATCACACATGCCCGTCACATGACAAGACAATCGAGGTCGGCGTTACCAGCCTGCAACTCGGCGAGATGATGCTCGACATGCAGGTTGAGCAATCGCAGAAAATCGACATGCTGATACAACAGCGACGCGTCACGTATCGCATTGTGCAACTGCTGGGGGCCTTGTGCGGAACCACTGGCATTGCGGGCTCGGCGTTTTACGTCATATCGTGGCTGACTGGAGGCTGATGATGCAGCGAATTCTTATGCTCCTGGTGTTGGCGTGCATGGCGTGCGTCGGTTGTGCAACGTTTGGAGAGGCTGTCGATCGCGGCAACGAGATCATCCGCGACAACCCCGGCTTGCAGATGAGCGAGCAGAGCGCGAAGATCGGCGTGCAGTCGTGGCTTACTGGCTTAGGTGGACCGGCAGCAGGGGCAGGCGGCGGCGTGGCGTTCGTTTACCTGTTCCGGGCACTGGTAGGCTACATGCACCTTAAAAAGCGCCGCCACGGCGATTCTCGCGGCGATAACGGCGACGGCAATGGTGATGACGGCACACGAACGGAGGCATGGGAATGACCGCAAAACTTCCGCCACGGTGGCAGGCCCTTTACAAGCTGCAAGATAGCTGGATCGAGCAGATCGACGAAAATCTGTGGGAGGTGCTGCACTGGATACAGGTCCGCACGCAGTACGGCACGGTGGCGATATACCCCGAATACACGTTCGACCGTGACAGCGTTGTGCGCAACTCGCCCGATTGGATGCCGTCGCTCTGCCACGATTTCCTTTATGACCATCGGATATTCAAGGGCGGAATGCTCGCCACGCGGCTACAGGCCGATAACATCTACACCGTGATGAACAAGGCCAGCGACTGCCGATTCAACCGGCGGCGTGCAAACGTGCGGCATCGTGGCATCCGTCTGTTCGGCGTATGGGCATGGTATTGGCGGCCCCGGCTGTACGAAAGCGTGCATCGGCCCAAGCCGCTGCCAATAGACTTCCGGCCCATGTACAGCGACGCCGAGCCCGATCCAAGCCTGGGTCCCGTTTTCGCGATTTAAGCCCCCCCAAAAAAACATCAATTTCCTGTTGACGTTGCGCAACAGTTGCGCGATACTGCTCCCAGATCACGCGGGATGAGCCGCGAAAAAGGAGGTTTCGAGAACGATGAAGCTGAACGATTACGATTACGACGCACTGTACGAATCCGGCAACTGGATGATCCGTATGGACAACGACGGCGAAAGCTACAATGGTTTTTGCTGGAATCCGATTGGCGAGTGGACGGAGCCCAAGGAGTGGTCCGATGAGCCGACCTGCGACAGCGGCGGCTTGTTCGGACAGTCGCTAAAGGCTGCTGGATTCTGCGGATCAGGCTCACGTTTGGTGCTCTGCGAGACGGAGGGCGATCAGATTGTCGTGCACGGCAACAGAAAAGTCAGAGTCCGCCGGGCAAAGATCGTGGCGACGGACATGGACGTTGAGGCGAGATTTCTTGAGGGCATGGCCTTAGGGCTCGCCAGCTACGATCACCCGTTGCCGAAGGGGCTGATGAAGACGGGCTACCTGGATCTCACCGGCTACGCTCACCCGTTGCCGGATGGATTGGTGCAGACGGGCAACCTTTGTCTTGATAACTACGATCACCCGTTGCCGGCGAGCTTGCAGCAGACGGGCGAACTTTGTCTTGATGGCTACAATCACCCGTTGCCGGCGGGGTTGGTGCAGACGGGCAACCTGTGGCTCACCGGCTACGATCACCCGTTGCCAAATGGGTTGAAAAGAAAGGTATAATAATGAAGATCACTGTAGACATGCTGCGCGAGAGGAACGCCTGCGAAGATCAGGTCGCATTATTTGAGCAGACGTTCCCAAACGGAATGCGTTGGCCGGATGATCTGGATACGGCCCATCGGGCCGGGCTGAACACGGCGTGGGGTGCGGTGGAGTTTGGGCTGTCGGGCGTTTGCGAGGAGTGGTACCCGGCCGGGCAGTTGCGCTACCGCGCGCACTACGAGCACGGCAAGCTGCACGGTGTTTGCGAGGCGTGGTACGCCAACGGGGAATTGAGCTCTCGCGAGCGCTACGAGTACGGCGAGCTGCACGGCGTTTGCGAGGGGTGGTACTCAGACGGGAAACTGCGCTCACGCGACCACTACGAGCACGGCAGGCTGCACGGCGTTTGCGAGGTGTGGTACGACAACGGGCAACTGTGCTCTCGCTATCACTACGAACACGGTCGGCTGCACGGCGTTTGCGAGATGTGGCATCCCAACGGGCAGTTGTGGTATCGCGCGCCCTACGAGCGCGGCGAGCGGCACGGCGTCCGCGAGGAGTGGCACGAAAACGGGCAATTGTGGTCTCGCAAGCGCTACGAGCACGGCGAGTTCGTGAGCGAGGAGGGGGTATAATGCACATAACGGTAGACATGCTGAGGGCGAAAAACGCCTGTGAAGATCAGGTCGCATTATTCGAACAGACATTCCCGGCCGGCATGGACTGGCCGGAGGACCTGGAGAAGGCTGGCTGGGCCGGGCTGGACACGGCGTGGGGTGCGATGGAATTCGGGCTGTCGGGTGTTTGTGAGGCGTGGCACTACAACGGGCAACTGCGGCTTCGCACGCCCTACGAGCACGGCAAGCTGCACGGTGTCCGCGAGGAATGGCACGACAACGGGCAGATGTCCTCTCGCCTGCCCTACGAACACGGTGAGCGGCACGGTGTCCGCGAGATATGGTACAACAACGGACAATTGTGGTTTCGCGAGCACTACGAGCACGGCGTGCTGCACGGCGTCCGTGAGAAGTGGCTCGCCAACGGGCAGATAAGCTCTCGCGAGCCCTACGAGCACTACGAGCGCCACGGCGTTTGCGAGGTATGGTACAGCAACGGGCAATTGTGGTTTCGCAAGCACTACGAGCACGGCGAGCGGCACGGCGTCCGCGAGGAATGGGACGAAAACGGGCAGTTGCGCTACCGCGAGCACTACGAGCACGGCAAGCTTGTGAGCGAGGAGAAGGTGTAATGACAGATCAACCGACCTTGACTTGCGACAACTGCGGGGAACCAATCAGCGATGAGCGCGTGTTGAGCGCGGCGGGCACGATCAACGGGCGACGGTCATATACACCGCTGGACCCGGACCGAGCGCGGGAGCTGCAACGGCTGGCCGTGGTGCAACGCAAGCTGAATCTGCAACGTAAGGAGGCGAAAAATGACACTGCCACCTGACCCGATCCCGCGAAACACACCGGTTGTCAGCCCGAAAGGCACGCGAGCGCGAATCGTGCCGCAACGCAAAACGGACCCGCCGAAATACCGATTGCGGTTTGCGTATGTGACCGGCAACGGCACGTATAACCGGCAGGAATTGATCGACTGCGGATTGGTGCTTGACACGGACGCGGCAGACGCGTAGGCTGAAAAACATAGGAGGTTCCACTCATCATGCAGACTTTTGTTCCGGCGCGAGCTCTACCGGAGATTACTCAACACTTATGCCTTGTCCGGCACGCAATCGGGCGGGCAATCAACGCACGTCGGGCGCGGCGGCTCCCGGCGTTAAACAAGCTGCAACGGCTGTAGTTGCAGCAGCAAAGGAGGTTCCCAATGGAACAGCAACAGCAAGAGCTAACACCGGTCGCGGCACCGCAACAGCAGGATATTGCGGTGGCATCGGATACCGGCAGCGCGGATATGACATCCGGGTTGATCCGGGCCGCAATTGACAAGGACTTGGACGCGGACAAGCTCGAAAAACTGCTTCGGCTTTACACCGAGGAGGCGGAGCGGCGGGCAAAAATCGCATACGCGCAGGCGATGAACGCGGCACAATCGGAAATGGAGCCGGTGCGACGTGATGCAAGGAACGAGTCCACCCGGTCGCGGTTTGTTCGGCTGGAAACAATGCACCGCAAGGCGTATCCGATTTTCACGGCGCACGGGTTTTCCCTGTCGCACGATGAGGCGGACTCGCCGGTGGAGGGCATGACGCGGTATCTGTGTATTTGCCGACATGTACAGGGACACAGCGAGACGTATCACGTTGACCTCCCACTTGACGACCAGGGCATACACGGCAAACGCAACAAAACAGCCGTACATGCCAAGGTGTCTAGTGGGAGCTATGCGCGGCGGGTTCTGGAGGCGCGGATATTCAACATTGCTTTTTGCGATGACGACGATGACGGCAATGCGGCAGGCGGCCGCAAGCCGGAGCCAACAATCACGCCTAAACAGGTAAGCGCACTGGTCGAACTGTTGGATGAGGCGGACAAGCCGCACTCACAGGCGTTGGAGTACGCTGGCGTCGAGGAGATGGAGGACATTCCCGTCGGTGCATACAATAAGTTGGCGTCGCGGCTGCGGGGTCTAATCAAGCAACAGGGAGGTCGGCCGTGATTATCCATGATTGTTCACAGGGCGCCGGTGAATGGCTGCAATTGCGACTTGGTATTCCGACGGCTAGCCGGTTTGGCGATCTTATGACGCCGACAGGAAAGCGGCGCACGGGCGCTACACCGCAGAAGTACCTGGCGGAGCTGGCATATGCGCGGATCACAGGTGAGCATCCGTCTCATTTTGAATCGAAGGCTATGGAGCAGGGCACGGAGTTGGAGCCCGAGGCGCGGGCGTGGTACAGCGTCGGGCACGAGATTCGCCGTGTCGGCTTTGTGGCAGAGGACAACGGGCGTTGGGGTGCTTCACCGGACGGGTTGGTCGGAGAGGATGGCGGGCTGGAGATCAAGTGCCCGTGGGAGGCAAACTTCTGCCGGTATCTGATGTTCAATGATCCCGTTTACGAGCCCTATTACATGCAGATGCAAGGCTGCATGTGGGTCTGTGAGCGCAAATGGTGGGACTTCGTGCTGTTTACCAAGGCCCGCAATCTGGCACCGTACACATGCAGGGTTGAGCGCGATGACGGATTGTGCGCCGCGTTTGACGAGCACATGCCGGAGATCTGCGCGGATCTGGACGAGGCCGTGACTACGATGATGAACACCTTGGGCATGGATGGCGAGCAGGCCGCTGCACAAAGGGCCGCACTAGAGGAAGCCGAGCACGCGACATACGGCATGCCGGACTGGTAGGAGGTGGCACATGACAAGAATCCTGGACTGCAGGCAAACCGATACCCCGACGCCGAGGTGGACCAGTTGCGCGTTTTGCGCTCACCAGGTTGACACGCGATATCCGGCTGTGTGCGAGGGGTGCGGCACAATGGATGGGTGTAGCCGGTGTGTGGGGAACGGACTGTGTCCCGATTGCCAGCGCGAGAAAGACGGGGGTGAGGAATGAAAATCACTGTAGATATGCTGAGGGCGAAGGACGCGTGCGAAGATCAAGTTGAGCTATTCGAAGAGACGTTCCCAAACGGTATGCGCTGGCCGGAGGATCTGAATACGGCTGGCCGGGCCGGGCTGGACACGGCGTGGGGTGCGATGGCGTTTGGGCTGTCGGGCGTTTGTAAGTGGTGGTACGACAACGGGCAATTGCGGCTTCGCACGCCCTACGAACACGGCAAGCTGCACGGTGTCCGCGAGGAATGGTACGACAACGGGCAGATGTCCTCTCGCCTGCCCTACGAACACGGCAAGCGGCACGGTGTCCGCGAGATGTGGCATCCCAACGGACAATTGTGGTTTCGCGAGCACTACGAGCACGGCGAGCGGCACGGCGTCCGCGAGAAGTGGCACGCCAACGGGCAATTGTGGTATCGCGCGCACTTCGAGCACGGCAAGCTACACGGCGTCCGCGAGGAGTGGCACGACAACGGGCAACTGTGCTATCGCAGGCCCTACGAGCACGGCGAGCGCCACGGCGTTTGCGAGATGTGGTACGCCAACGGACAACTGCGCTATCGCAGGCCTTACGAGCACGGCGAGCTGCACGGCGTCCGCGAGGCATGGTACGACAACGGGCGATTGATCTCTCGTACGCGCTACGAGCACGGCGAGTTTGTGAGCGAGGAGGTGGTATAATGCACATAACGGTAGACATGCTGAGGGAGAAAAGCGCGTGCAAAGACCAGGTTGAGCTATTCGAACAGACGTTCCCGGCCGGGATGAACTGGCCGGCGGACCTGGATACGGCCCATCGGGCCGGGCTGAACACGGCGTGGGGTGCGGTGGAATTCGGGCTGTCGGGTGTTTGTGAGGCGTGGCACTACAACGGACAACTGCGCTATCGCACGCCCTACGAGCACGGCAAGCGGCACGGCGTCTGTGAGGTGTGGTACCCAGACGGGCGACTGCGCTCCCGCGAGCACTACGAACACGGCAAGCTTCACGGCGTCCGCGAGGTGTGGCGCGACAATGGGCGATTGATCTCTCGTACGCCCTTCGAGCACGGCGAGCGGCACGGTGTCTTCGAGGCGTGGCACACCAACGGGCAATTGTGGTTTCGCGATCACTACGAGCACGGCGAGCTCGTGAGCGAGGAGAAGGTGTAATGCAACTAATTCCGACCGAATATCGGCTACACGGTGCCGATGCGCTGCGAATCCTGCCGCACCCTGACCTATCCGGCCGCTGGTGCTGCAAACAACACGAATGCTACATGCGGGCCGATGGGATGTTTGTCAGCGCGAGTAGCGCACGGCACTCGCAGCAGACGGCGTTTTGCAGCCCGGAGGCGGCTGCGGAATCGTGGCGGCAACACCATGGATCGGAGCGGGGTGAGCAACTGTGAGAGGAAACGAGAAATTATGACCCGAGCACCAGCATTCAAACCGCACGAGCTGCCTGACGCATGGCGGCGTGCATTGTCGGCTGATATCCGGCGCGACATCGGTGTGGAAACCGATGCCGAGGGCGCAGACCGCGTCAAGGCCGGACACGAGCGCGAGCTTCAGTCGCTCTGTGAGACCGAGCTAATTCGGCACGGCATTGAGCACCTGCACCTGTCGCCGCGAGCCCGCGAAAAAAAAGGCTGGCCCGATCTCACCTTTGCGTGCAACGGTGTGCCGGTTGCGGTGGAGCTAAAGACGGAGAAAGGCCGTCTCAGCGACGCACAGAAGGCCGTAAAGGGGCGAATGGAGGCGAATGGGTGGCGTTACCATATATGCCGGTCGTTCAGCGCGTTTCGGGGCATTTTGCGGCAGTACGAGCAGAGCGGAGGTTTACAATGATCCATATCGTGCCATTGAATGACTCAAAACCGCACAACGAGGACGGAACACAGTGCCACTGCGAGCCGCACGTCTTCTTCAACGACCCCGAGACTGGAAAAACACTTGCAGAGCCGATTGTGCTGCATGTGGCGTGGGATGGGCGGGAAGTGATGGAGGAAGCAGAAGCTTTTTTGCGAGGCGAGAAATGGAAAGGGATTGGGAGGTAGCAATTGACAACCCGGCGGCGGCCGTGGGTAGACTTGGAACCTCCGCCCGTTATGCGGTCGCCGCCCTTTTTTCGCGGAAACAGTTGACACGCACGCGGCTTGAGGCAAGAATGCCAATGACGATCAGGAAGGACCGCACCATGAATGCAACACAACACAGCCCCGAAACGGACAGGCATCCCCCTCGCGGTTTGACCCTGATCGTCTCCGGAGTAGGGGCTCCTTTTTGCCATGACTGACCAACCGCAACAACGTCCATCCGGCGCGAAAAACCGACCGTCAGAGCCCGTGTACCCAGCCGATATTTTGTCCGATGATGACCTCCGCGCATGCAGCCTGATTGCACGCGGCGCATGGTACGAATGCCTCTTCCATATGTGGCGCAAACGCACCTGCGAAATCAGCCGTACAAGGGAGGGTTTTGCCCGGATGTGGGGGTGTGATGTAGAGGCTGTCGATAACATTTTAAGCGAATTCCAATGTAACAATCCGTGCACTGTCACGCTTTGTCACAAAAAAGTCACGCTAATGTCACGCCGTTTGCACAGGCGAGAAAAAGCCCGTAAACAGGGGCGAAAGCGCAAGGAAAAATCTCGAAAGAAACAATGTCACACCGGTGTCACAGCGGAAAATGTGCTCCCTTCTTCTTCCTCTTCCTCTTCCTCTTTAGAGTTACCCCCCCCTACCCCCCAAAGGGGGGATGTGAGTGAGAGTGTTGAAATGCCTGTTCCGGACCCAGAGTCAGGGCCCCAACCTAAGCCGGCACCTGAACCCAAACCGAAGCCAGCCGACCCTGCACCGATCCTGGAATCGGACGGCCGCTATCCGCTCACACCGGAGCAGTACGAAAAGCATCCCGGCCTGAAAATTCTGCATGACCACATTCCGTTGCGTGGTCTGACCCTGGCGGCGTGGCTGAAGCTGAAGGAGAATTTCTCGAACCGGAGCGACTGGACCCGGTTTGCCGAGCACGCGGTCGGGGAGGCGGAGCTGGAGGGTACGATCTACGCGCCGCGAAAATGGCTCAACAAAATCATGCAGCAATGGGATACCCGCAACACGCAGAACAAGACGGAGAGCACGCGACAGTCGCGGGCGGATTGGATGAAGCGAGAAATCATGCGCATGGCGGACAACTTGAGCGAGAACTACCGATTGGTAGGCGGCGAGGGCAACTGGGACCGGCTGCTGAATTGTTGGCGAAATGGCGGCCGTGAACGAATGGCGGATGAGGCGGTGAAGCTGGCGAGAGAACGGCGCAATAAGGAGGCAGAGCATGATTGATCCGAAAAGTCTGAACGCCCTGGACACACGCATACGGCGCTGGCGGGCAAAGTTTGGCTGGCTACGGTCGGAGGCGATTTATTGCAAAAACACCGGCCGCGAGTTTGCACGCGCCGATCAGAAGCTGATGTGGCCGCGACCGTGCAACACGGACGGCAGCGACTGCATGACGCCGGAGTTTATGCAGGGCGCGGCGTGGGCGTTTGAGCGTGCGTCCGTGGAGCTGGATTGCGACGTTGATTGGATGCGGCGTAACGCGGTGGTTGATGAGGCCATCAAACTGGCGTCGGCGGAGGGAGGTCGATGAGCCAGCACATGGATCTTGCGAAGACAGTTGTGTCGTTTTGCCGGGAGCACAACCTGGGGCGAGAGGCGATGATTGACCTGTACGAACAGTTGCGGGTTGACACGGAAGCCGATTGGGATGATGACGATCCGTACACTGAGGCAGCGGCGATTATTGACGCGAAATGCAACGCAGAAAGTGAGGTTTCGGAATGACAAGCGAAGCGCGGAATGACGATAAGCTCGGCTGCCTTGTTCGACAGTTGATGGACAATGGGAAGGAGGTTGGTGTTGTTTTTAATGATTCGGAAAGGGTTGAGCAGTGGTATGGGGATGTCGATACCTTGCGCGACCTATCCGACGGTGAACTCGATGGGATTATAGATTTCGCCACATGCAAGGACATCATCGTGCTGGTCAACAGCGCGTGGAACGAGCCAGAGACTCAGTACGGGACAGGGTACGGCGATGTGCTGAATATTCCCGGTTATTGGGATTGGGAGATAGCTGGGCAATTTGATTATGAAGAGTTGTCGAACGACAAAGGTGAGCGTCATGAGTGAAGCGAAGCGAAACGAATGTACGGCTCCATCGTCTTGTTCGCGCCACCAGTGGCGCTTGATGCAGGACCCGTGCATCCGTATGAAGTACCACGTCTGGTGCTCCCGTTGTGGCAAGCGGTCGCCGGATGACATCCTTCTCGGAGAATGGGATAAGGCTGCGCTTCGGCGCAGGTTGATTCGTAGAGCGAACAGAGCAATATGCGTCAACGCGAACAACGAGGAGCAAGCAGAGTGAGCGGGATGGAAAACTGTACCACGCATCATCACGCTTGCGACTGCCGAGAGCAGAAGTTTGCCGAGATGGAAAATGAAAACCGCACTCTCCGGTGCCGGTTGCAGTATGCGAACGGGAAACTGAGCGAGGCTATGCTGAAACTGGATGAGTTGCGGGAGCTGATTTGCGACACGGAGCTACCCGATAACACGGAGGTCAGCAGCAAATTTCCCGGCAAGACGGAAAGGAAAGACATGGGTGATTCATTGGATGATTTAGACTTCCCGTCTGTTGCAAATGCGATGTTCGAGCCTAATACAATAACACGGCGCAGACCAAAGCCGCCCGCGCTGGGGATTGTCAAGCGGTGGAGATTCGTTTTCCACATGGAGGATGGGGGACAGGAAACGGTTGGCGACGATTATATTGCCACGGAACCTGAAGCAATGTGGGAAGGTGAAAACCGGTTGTTTGACCACGAGCATAACGGCGGAGAGACTCCGGCAAGCATTGAGGTGCAGTCTCAAGGTAGCCCCAACGCCGGCAATGAGAGGCGGCAAGAGCCGCCAGAAAGGAAGCCATGAAGATCAGAACCACGCTCGCGGCGGCTCTTGCCGTACTCTCGATTGCGTTGTTGGCTCTTGCCGAGCCCGTGACCAACGCCGTCGTCGAGGTCTACACGGTCGTCGAGACCAACTGGGTTGCCAGTTTCGCCACGTCCACGCTGATGTGGCCGCCAGAGGCGAACACGACGACCCACTACGAAAGCGGCACGGTCGCCAGCAACACGTATCTGCGCACGACGTGGAGCAACCACACGCACGCCATACAGATCGAGAGCCGCCCGTTCGCATTCCTCACACGCAGTTATCAGGACAAGGTGGTCCGTGAGTACAAGTAAACCCAACAGTGCAATATGCGTCAACAGAGGAGATAAGCAGTGAGCGAGCGGCAAACGACAGAGACGATCATGTGCCCGGAGTGCTTACGCGCTGCACCTGATTGTTCGGCAGGGGGTGACGCATGAAATGGTGGGTGCGATGCTTCGACAGGAACTGGGTACGCTGTGCAAACCACGACTGCCGCACCGAGTTTTGGTACGAAAATGTAAAGCG
>Ga0180432_10002687_pt1 | contig 26453 bp, 14 predicted proteins | sample SS_ome_10_FD_132414 | JGI IMG/M metagenome (GOLD analysis project Ga0180432, IMG submission 132414) | Hypersaline lake sediment archaeal communities from the Salton Sea, California, USA - SS_1_MS_2 metaG | ecosystem: Environmental > Aquatic > Non-marine Saline and Alkaline > Hypersaline >... | reverse complement strand
GACTTGAAGGCATACAGTCCACCCTTGCCGCGGCCTAGCGCTTTGTACTTCTCGTCGGGCCTGCACTTCGGGCTGGTGTCCTTGAACGGGGCGAAGTCGTGACACCCGATACCGGACCAGACGATGTTGTTCTTCTTCGATCCGGCAAACGCGACGATGCCCAGTTCCGGCCGGGTCCAGCGAATCCCATCCGTGCTTTCGGCCGTGCAGACGACCTCGGCGTGCGTGCTCTTGCGAAGCGTGTGATCGTAGTGGCTGCCGCGGTAGTACATGCGGTAGCGCTGCCCGTCCCGGAAGACGGTGTGGTAGGCGCTGGTGCAGCCCTCCCACGGCCTGTCGTGAACGAGAGCCAGCTCGCGGGCAACCGGGCGGTGAAGGACCAGGCGGGTCCCGGCCCGTTCGGCCAGGAGGAACTCGTCGACCAGGAGTTCCCGCCGTGACCCGATGGCGATCGCCTCGGCCGCCGGTGCCGGCGCCGCGGCCAGGACGATCGCTGCGGCCGCGCAGACAGCCAAGTGACTTGTGCATTGGAGTCTCATTGCATACTCCGGTGAAGAGAAACGTGTTGATGGGGGATTCTACCACGCACGTTTCAGGGAAGACAGCGGCTCGGGGCTCGGCAGCGAGCAATCCGATGCGGTCGGGGGCGGGTTGAATCCTTCGGGCGGGCGGCAGATAATCGAGAGGGCCGGACCGGCCGCCGGCACGGACCGGCCCACGGGCCCGAAGGGATGGGTGTGATATGAGAGAACTGCGTGTTCTTGCGCTTGCCGGAATGGTTCTGTGTGCCGCCGCGTCCGTCGCATTCGGTGACGCCCACAGCGACTACACGGCGATCTTCGGCAAGGAGGCCGCCCGCGTGTCGTCCAGCCTGACCAAGGCCGATGACGTGGCCTTCGCCAAGAAGCTCCTCGAATCGGCGGCGTCCGTGCCCGACTCGCCCAAGCTCCAGGTCCTGTTGTGCGAGAAGGCCTTCCTGTTCGCCGCCACGAGTTCCGAAGGACTGCCGATTGCCATGCAGGTGCTGGAGGTCCTCGAACGGGAGTTTCCGGCCCGCAAGGCCGACTGGCAGGCCCGTCGGCTGGGGCTGCTGCGAAGCCAGTACACCCGTGCCCGCGGCGAGGCGAAGAAGGCCGCCGCCCAAACGTACCTCGAGGCCCTGCTGGCCGCTGCCGATGCCCTGCTGGACGCCGGACAACCCGCCCAGGCACTGTCCCACTACAGATCGGCGCGGAGCATGGCGAGCTACTACCGCAAGGAGATCGTGTCGGATATTCAGCGGAAGATCACCCAGGCCGGTAACGAGGCGCTCATCGCCGGGAAGATCAAGGCCCTGCGGTCGAGGCTGCAGGCCGACCCGAAAGACCTGCGGGCGCGAGAGGATCTGATCGTGCTCTACGTCGTGCAGCAGGACGCGCCGGACAAGGCCCGGGAGATCATGGCCGACGGCGTCAACGCGAAGCTGCGCACGCACGTCTGGCTGGCGTCACGGAACCCGCGAAAGCAGTCCGAGGACGACTGCCTGCGCCTGGCCGAATGGTACCACAAGACGCTGCTGCTCAAAGCTTCAGGTCGGGGCAGACGGATCGTTCTCGAGCGGGCACAACTCTACTATGAACGATACCTCGCCCAGCACGAGCTGCGCGACGTACCCCGCCTGCAGGCCGACAGCGCCCTGAAGAAGGTCCAGGCCGAACTCGCGCGCCTCGGGCCGAAGACGCCCGAGAAGACACCGACAACAAGAGCGCCCAAAGACGCCATCGCCTTCGGAGGGCACCATTACAAGGTCATCTTCGACCGGAGCGTGGCGTGGCACGCGGCGGCCAAGCAGTGCACCACGCTCGGCGGGCATCTGGTGACGATCGAGTCGGCCAGGGAAATGGCGTTCCTGAGGAGGCTGGCCGGGCGCAGCCGACTGTGGGTCGGCGCCACGGACGAAGCCGCCGAGGGCAGGTGGGTCTGGGTCAACGGCAAGCGCATGTCCCGCGAGTTCAGGCTGTGGGCCCCGGGTGGCGAGCCCAACGAAGGCAGACGGTGCAACTACGCTTCGGTGATGGCCGGCGGTCTGGCCGACACCCCCAGCCCGGGCACGCGCGTCGGCGGATTCATCTGCGAGTGGGAACAGTGAGAACGGCACATCCGAAGCTCGGGTCTCAGATGTGACATCTCAGATCTCACATCTCAGACGTCGAGGTTCTTTACCTCCAGGGCGTTTTGCTCGATGAAGTGCCGCCGCCGTTCGACGTCGCCGCCCATCAGCAGGGCGAACAACCGCTCGGCCTCCTCGGCATCCTCCAGTCGCACGCGAAGCAGCGTCCGTCGAGACGGGTCCATCGTGGTCTCCCACAACTGTACGGCGTTCATCTCCCCGAGGCCCTTGAACCGCTTGATCTCGATCCCGCGAGACCCGATGTCGCGGACGCCCTGGGCGATCTGCGAGATGTTGTCGAGTTCGGCCGGCTCGTCGTCCGTTGTCAGGACGTACTTGGCCGCCTGCTTCTGCCCGGTGACGAGTTCGCCGCGCTTGACGAAGTAGTCCTCGACCGGCAGGCCCAGCGTTTCGAGCTTGGCGAAGCACGTGTCGATCTCGCGGACCTCGTGCAGTTCGGCCCGCTTCTGCACTCGGCGGGCCGGACCGTTGGACCCGTTGTCTGCCTCGTCGCTGTCAGACAGGTCCGCGCCGTTCTCGGCCAGAACCTTCTCGTACTCCTCGGCCGTGTGGCAGAAGACGTCCCGCCCGTTGACGATGATCCAGTAAACCGGAAGCTTCCCGTCACGCCGATGCGCCAGCAGGGCCTCGAAGCTCAATCCGCGACGCCCCACGACGTTGATCTTCTCGTCCAGGTTGTCCAGCAGGGCCACGAGGTCCCGCAGCTTGGCCCCGCTGAACGATGCGACGACCTTGGGCTTCTTGCGCGAGGTGTCGCGGACCTCGAGCGTCGTGCCGTCCAGGCCCAGGTTCGTCAGCGTCTGGCGCATCTTGCCCTCGTTCAGGACGTATTCCTTGTGGCGCTTTCGCGCGACGAGATAAAGCGGCGGCTGGGCGATGAAGACATGCCCGTGGGCGACCAGCGGCTTCATGTGACGGAAGAAGAACGTCAACAGGAGCGTGCGGATGTGGCTGCCGTCCACGTCGGCGTCGGTCATGATGATGATCTTGCCGTACCGCAGTCTAGCCAGGTCGAACTCGTCGGCCCCGATCCCGCACCCGAGCGCCGAGATGATCGTCCGGATCTCGTTGAAGTTGAGGATCTTGTCCAGGCGGGCCTTCTCGACGTTGAGGATCTTGCCTCGCAGGGGCAGGATGGCCTGCGTTTCGGAGGCGCGGCCCTGCTTGGCGGGTCCCCCGGCCGAATCGCCCTCGACCAGGAACAGCTCCGTCGAGGCCACGTCCTTCGATCGGCAGTCGGCCAACTTGCCCGGAAGCGACCCGCTGGACAGCGCGCCCTTGCGCCGCGTCAGGTCCCTGGCCCGTTTGGCCGCCTCACGCGCCCGCATCGCCTGGATGCCCTTGTTCACGATCCGCTTGGCGTCCGAGGGGTGCTCCTCCAGCCACGCCGATAGCTGCTCGTTGACCGCCTGCGTGACGAAGCCCTCGACCTCGCTGTTGCCCAGCTTGGTCTTGGTCTGTCCTTCGAACTGCGGCTCGGGGACCTTGACGGAGACAATGGCTGTCAGCCCCTCGCGCACGTCGTCCCCGCTGGGGGTGCCGCCGTTCTTGCCCTTGCCCTTCGCGCCGTTCTTGCCCGAGGACTTGAGCGAGGTCCGGCCGTATGCGTTCAGCGTGCGCGTCACAGCGCTCTTGAAGCCCGACAGGTGCGCGCCGCCTTCGACCGTGTTGATGTTGTTGGCGAACGAGAAGATCGTCTCGTTGTACGCGTCGGTGTACTGGATGACGATGTCGACCATCAGCAGCGACTCGGGGTCTTCCTTGTGGATCACGATCGGGCGGTGCAGGGTCGTGCGGGCCTCGTTCAGGTGCCGCACGAACTCCCGGAGGCCCTTCCTGTACTGGAAGACCTCTTCCCTGTCCTTTCGCTCGTCCTTGAGCTTGATGGTCACGCCCTCGTTCAGGTAGGCCAACTCGCGCAGGCGATTGACGAGCACTTCGTAGCGGAACGCGATGTCCGGGAAGATCTCGGGGTCCGCTCGGAATACCACGCGCGTGCCGCTCCGCTTGCGCTGCCCGATCTTCTTCAGCTCGCACGTCCTGTGCCCGCGCTCGAACTCCATTCGCCAGACGTCGCCGTCTCGGCTGACCTCGACGGCGAGCTTCTCGCTCAGTGCGTTTACCACCGACGCGCCCACCCCGTGCAGCCCGCCGGATACCTTGTACGCCGTGTGGTCAAACTTCCCGCCGGCGTGGAGTTGGCAGAAGACCACCTCGAGCGTCGAGATGCCCTCGGTCGGGTGGATGCCCACCGGAATGCCGACGCCGTCATCGGTGATGGTGACCGAATCGTCAGGATGGACCGTCACAGAGATGTTCTTGCACCGCCCGGCCATCGCCTCGTCGATGGCGTTGTCCACAATCTCCCAGACCAGGTGGTGCAACCCCCGAGTGGTCGTGTCGCCGATGTACATGCCCGGGCGCTTGCGGACGGCCTGCATGCCGCGCAACACCTTGATCATGCTTTCGTCGTACCGCTGGGCCGCCGTCTTGTCCGCGCTGTCGGAAGTCTCTTTCGCCACGCTCTTCCTTCACCAATCCAGCGGCAAGTCCCTCTGCCGCGATCCCTTGAAACCCGTCGGAAAGCAATACAGAATCCAACGCGTCCATTATCCCCGTATCCGTCTCCGAACGCCACCACAAACCGCCCCGAACCGGCGATTTTTCACGCCGTAAGTCCTTATTCTACGAAGAAAAAACGGTTCGTTGCCGCCGGGACCGTGTTTCGGGCCGGATGACCTCTTGCTGCGCCCTTGGCCGTGGGGTTATCGTAAGCCACCGGTGGTGCCCCGGCGAGGCAGAGGAACAGGCATGACAGTCTACACCAGAGGCGGCGATGACGGCTCGACGAGTGGCCCGGGCGGGCGGCGGGTGGCCAAGAGCGACCCGGGTGTGCGGGTGACGGGGGATCTGGACGAATTGACCTCGCACGTGGGACTGTGTCTGGCGGCCTGTAACGACCCGTCCCACGGACGGATCAGGAGCGACCTGGCGCGAATCCAGGGGCAGGGGATGGCGATCGTTGGGGTTCTGTCCGCCGCGGAGGGTGACGAGGCGGCGCGATCGGCGTTTGTCGGGCCCGCCACGGAACGGCTCGAACGGCTCATCGATTCAGCCGAGGGCGAACTGGGCCGGCTGAACACATTCATCCTGCCGGGCGGATGCGAGTTGGCTTGCCGGCTTCACGTGGCCCGGACGGTGTGTCGGCGGGCCGAGCGCGCGGTGGCGGCCTGGGCGACCGAAGGCCGGGCCGTGCCGCCGACGGTCCGGGCCTACCTCAATCGCCTGGGCGACGCGCTGTTCGTCCTGGCACGTCTGGCCAACCACGCCGCCGGCGTCGAAGAGGTCGTCTGGTCCCCCGGCCAGGAGCTGCCGCCGGAGGGCGCCGATGGCTGACCTGCCCCGACTGACCGGCGATATGCCCGGGGTGGGGGGGCGCATCAAGCAGGCCGCGGCCGACTTCAAGGTCGAGGAACTGCCTCTCTACGAGCCGTGCGGCAGCGGCACGCACGTGTACTTCCGCGTCGAGAAGACCGGCGTGGCGACCCCGGTGGCCGTCGGGCGGATCGCGAGGTACATGGGCGTCCGGCCCGCGGAGATAGGCTTCGCCGGTCTGAAGGACGCCCGGGCCGTCACCACGCAGATGATGAGTCTCGAGCACGCCGACGCGGGCAAGCTGTCGGCCTATCGCGATTCGCAGGTGCGCGTGACGGGCACGTGGCTGCACGGCAACAAGCTGCGGCCGGGTCACCTGGCGGGCAACCGGTTCGCGATCCGGATCCGCGGCATCGGGGCCGGTCAGCTCGACCAGGCTCGGGCGGTCGTGGCGGTGCTGACCGGTCGAGGCGTGCCCAACTATTTCGGCTCGCAGCGTTTCGGCGCCCGGGGCGACACGGCCGAACTCGGCGAGGCCCTGGTCCGAGGCGACCTGGAGCGATTCGTGGCCTTGTACCTGGGCCGGCCCCGGGACGATGACCCGTCCGACTGCCGAGCCGCGAGAGAGGCCTTCGACGCCGAGGACTTCGACGCGGCGCTGAAGCACTGGCCCAGGCACTACCGCGACGAGCGTCGGGCCCTGTCGGCCTACAGGCGCAAGTGCCGCCCGGGCCCGGCGGTAGGCGCGATCGACAAGCGGCTGAAGCGGCTGTACGTTTCGGCGCTGCAAAGCGCGATGTTCAATGCGATGCTGGCCCGGCGGATCGACGCGATCGACCGCGTCTGGCCTGGCGATCTGGCCAGGAAGACCGACGGCAAGGGGCTGTTCAGCGTCGAGGATGCCCAGGCCGAGCAGCCCCGCGCCGAGGCGTTCGAGATAAGCGCCACCGCCGCGGTCGTCGGCTACCGCAGCCTGCTTGCCCAGGGGCGAATGGGCCGGATCGAACGCGACGTCCTGGGCGAGTGGCAGATTTGCCCGGAGGACTTCCGCTGCATGGGGCCGCTGAAGTCCAAGGGCACCCGCCGGGCCCTCAGGTTCCGGATCGCCCAGGCGGCCGTGTCCGCCGGAACCGATGACCGCGGGCAGTTCCTCGAAGTGACCTTCACCGCCCCGTCCGGATCCTACGCCACCATCGCCCTCGACGAGATCATGAAGGCCGACTGATTCGGCGCCCAGCGCCCACAGGTTCTACGCCGGGGGGGGACCCTTCGGACGAGGGCGGTTATGATTTCGGATTCCCCCGACAACGGGAGTGATGTCCATCCGAAGATACCCCTCGGGTGGAACCCGGGGGCGTTGGGGCGAATGTGGCGCTGCCGGGGCACATGCGCGTGCAGGTCGCCGTTGGGTTACTTGCCCTTGGCCCGGCGGACCGTCTTGGTCGACTTCCTGCTTTTCTTCTGGCCGCCAAGGGTCTTGTCCAGCACTTTCCTGGCCTTCTTCAGGTCGGCGACCTTGAACACTGCGGTGGTCCGCCCGCCCCCGGCCCCGCCCGTGCAATAGGCGTACGAGATATTGATGTGTTCGGTCGCGAGCACTTCGGCCACCTTCGAGAACGCCCCAGGCTCGTTGGCCAGCTCGACGACAAGTACGTCGGTCTCCGTCCACCGGTCGTGTGCCTTTCCGAGCACCTTCCGCGCACCGGCGGCGTTGTCGCAAACCACGCGAAGCACGCCGTGCTCCATCGAGTCCATCAGCGTCAGGGCCACGATGTTAACCCGCGCCTTGGCCAGCGCCGACGTCACCGTGGCCAGCACCCCCGGCTGATTGATCAGGAAGATTGAAAACTGTCTCTGCACCGTCATGGTCAGGTCCTTTCAGAGGTTTCGACGACACCATCTTACCTGTTGCGGCGGCGCCAGGCAAGGCGGGGCGGCTACGGACGGCCGGCGCGTCCGGGATCCTTCGCCGCGGGGGGGCGGGTCTTGATCAGGCGACGGATGTCGAAGCGGTGATAGGTCTGCTTCCAGGCTGGCTGCCCGGCGGGACCTGCGTTGGCCACCCAGATCACGCCGTCGGCCGGCACCATCAACGCGTTGTGCAGGTTGCTTTTCATGGCCACCGGGGCGTCCATGAGTCGGATGGCCGAGGCCTGCGTGAACCGCCCGTGCCCGCGCGCCACCTGCCTGGCCAGGTGGTCGTACCGCGTGCCGGCCGACATCAGGACGGTGTCCGGCACGGGGTGAGGCAGCAGGGGGTGCTTCTGCCCCGGGCGGACCAGTTCGACGCGATCGGGGACGGCCTTGATCCCGACGGTCGAGTCGGCCCGGGCGTCGGCGATCACGTAGAAATACTCGCAGGTTCGCGGGTTTTCCTTGAAGACGGCCACGGCCTGGTCCAGCGTTTGGGCCTGTTCGAGCACCATCCGCACCAGGAAGCTCATGGGCACGCCCTTCCACCGTCCCACGCCGCGGCCGCCCATCTCCCCGATGCTTATCTGCCGAAGGTTCATCCCCGTCACCGAGCCGATGAATCCCGCGTAGGATACGTTGGCGAACGGTATCCGCCCGTCGGGCTCCTGGATGATGAGCACGGCGGTTTTCTGAAGGCCTCGGCCGACGCCGTAGTCCAGCACGCGCCCGTGCAGCAGCTTGCCGCAGGCGGTGGCCCGCTTGAGCAGGGCGAACCCGCTGCAATGGAACATCTCCGGGATGAGGTTGGCGGCGTGGATCTTCCAGAACGGCTGGCCGGCCCCGCGTGCCAGGGCACGCATCTCCGTGACGAACCGCTCGGGGACCCGGTCCTTGAACGACGCGTTCAGCAGGTGGGCAATCCCCGCCCGCGGTATGGTCACAGGCCCGAATTTGACCGCCTTGCCGTCACCGGCGAACAGCATATCGGCGTTGCGCGCGATCTGCCTGGCCAGCAGCCGGCCGTGCTGGAAACCCATCTCTTCCGGCGTGCCCTTCAGGTGCAGCACGGGATACCCGCCTACCGTTTCGAGGTATCCCTTGCCTTCGGTGGCGATGAGCTTGCGTCCCCCGGCCTCACCGGCGGCGCCCGCGCAAGGCGCCGCCGAACACCACACCGCCAGCGCAGCCGCCCACACGCGCAGCCTAACCGTTCTCATGGTTGCCCTCGCAATCCCCGCCCGCCAGAGTCTGGCGTTCGGCTCGCTGCTCCCACAGCCTGACGGCTTCAGGCCTGCGGGCGTAGACAGGCAGCAGGCGGCGGTACGCGGTGAACTCACCGGCGCGGGCCATGTCGTGTCCGATGCGCCAGGCGGCCTCGGGTTTCGGCAGGTGCCGTTCCAGCGCGTCCGGCCAGGCGTGCGTCACGCCGGGCCCGGTCATGGTCTCGTAGGCCAGGGCCTCGCCGATCAGCGTGATCGGCCTGGGCGCCGCGGCCAGGAAACGCCGCGCCTCCCACGTCCTGCCCGGTTCCCTCTGGACGGCTCGTCCGTCGTGCCGCTCGAAGACGGCCGCATATATGCTCCCGGCGCGCGCCGACAGCACCACGCCCAGGTGGCGCCAGTCGAGTTCGGAGGCGTTTTCGGCCACGGCGCGCACGGTGGGCACGGCCACGCAGCGCACGTGGGCGACGGCCTGGGCAAGCGTGCGAACGGCGGTTATGCCCACGCGCAGCCCGGTGAAGCTGCCCGGTCCGGCCGACACGTACACCTCCGACAGGTCCTGCGGGGCCAGGCCCCGACCGGCCAGAAGGGCCTGCATCTGCCCGACCAGGACTGTCGCGTGGCCGCGGGTCGCGTCGAACGACACCGACTCGACGCACTGCCCTCCGAGCCCCAGCGCCACCCCGCCGGTGCGACAGGAGGTTTCGACGGCGATGGAAGGGTCAGGCCTCATGGCGTCCTCTGGATCTGATTCTATGGCATACGTATTGCCGGGGCCACGCTTAACGGGCGATCGTCAGACCAGCCGCTCGACGTGGACCCTGCGACAAGCTGGTTTCAAACGGGTTTGACATGCGGCGGGGCGGGGCCTTAGCATGTGGCCCTTGACGGGAGCGTGACGGACGATGTTTGCAGTCATCAGCGACATTCATGCCAACACCGAAGCGTTGGTTGCGGTGCTGGACGACATTGCCGGGCGGAGTATCACGCGGATCTTCTGCCTGGGCGACGTCGTCGGATACGGGCCCGAACCCGAGAACTGCATCGACCTGATTGCGGCCAAGGCCTCCTGCACGCTCCTGGGTAACCACGACTGCGCCGTAGTCTACGAGCCGCACCGCTTCAACCTCGGGGCCGAGTCTGCGTGCTTCTGGACGCGTGCCCGCCTGGACGCCGAACCCGACGCCGAAAAGCGCAACGCCCGCTGGGACTTTCTGGGCAACCTTCCCGTCAAGCAGACGTGGGACGCGGGCGAGATGGGTCTGGGCGAGATGACGTTCGTTCACGGCTCTCCCCGCCGGCCCGTGAACGAGTACATCTTCCCGGACGATATTTTCAACAGTCCGCACAAGGTGCAGGGGTTGTTCGATCGGTTTGAACACCTGTGCTTCGTCGGTCATACCCACGTGCCGGGAGTCTTCCTCGAGACACCGGACTTCTACAGTCCCGACGAACTCGAAGGCGTCTTCGAGATCGATCGCGAGCGCAAGGCGCTGATCAACGTCGGCTCGGTCGGTCAGCCCAGGGACCGCGACTGCCGGGCCGCATACGTCGTGGTCACCCCCGACCACGTCGAGTTCGTCCGGGTCAGCTACCCGTTCGACGTCGTGGCCGACAAGGTCTTCGCGATCCCCGAGTTGGATGACTACCAGGGCTCGCGCCTGCGGGAAGGGCGATGAGCCAAGGAGCGGATGCGTGGACACACGACGTCTGACGTGGGTGATGCTGGCCTTCGGTGCCGGCCTGATGGTCACGATGTTTGCGGCCAAGACGTGCGCGAAGCACGGGGGCGCCCAGGCGGCGCGGTCGGACGACGCGCCGAAGAGCAGGCCCGCCACCGGTCCGGCCGCCACGCGGCCGGCCACGCGCCCGGGCCGGACGAGCGTCGGCAAGCCCCCAGCGGACGACGGGCCCAAACCACCGTCTCACGAGGGGACACCTGACCAGACCGACCTGGCCATCGGCTCGACGGCTCCGGACTCCGGCTACACGTTCCGGATCCAGTTCAACACCAACGGCGCGTCGATCCACACGGTCAAGCTCAACGCGTACTACGCCGCGGTCGAGGACAAGCGTTTCGTCGACAAGCACGGCTACGCGAAGTACGTCCAGGCCCTGGCCCGGGGCGACGATGAGTCTCTCAAGGGACATTGCAGCCTGATGAACCCCGTCAGTTGTGACGGGGCGACCTATTACCCGCTGGCCACGCGGAACGTCAGAGTGACCCTCCCGGGCGCCGACAAGCCGCTGCTGCCCTACCGGCACGACCCGCAGTTGCGGTCCGAGGCCCACCGCAGCACGTACGGCGCGTGGCGCGCGTGGAAGGTCCTTCCGGCCGAGGAGGCCGATAAACTCGACCTGGGCTCGACGGACGAGATGCAGCGCATCAGTTTCTCGTGGGCGTTCGAGTGTAAGGAAACTCCCGAGGGCAAGTACCGGCCGGTGATCAGGCTCATCAAGACCTACGGCGTCCGCAAGAACGACTACACCATCTACGTCTCGCTGCGGGTGGACAACCTCTGGGGCGGAACCGAGTCGCTCAAGGTCGAGATAGATCAGGCCGGTCCCACCGGCGTGCCGAGAGAAGACTCACGCAGCGATATGCGGAAGATCGCCTACGGGAAGCACGACGGGGAGAAAATGGTCGTTTCCGCCGAGTCGCGCAAGGCCAAGGTCGAGGAGCTGCGGCTGGGCTCGCGGGTCGACGTGGGCCGATCGTCCGACGACAATCCGGTGCTGTGGATCGGGCAGACGAACAAGTTCTTCGGGTGCATGCTGCATCTGCGTCCGGAGAGCGGCAAGGACATCTGGGCGCCCGCCTGGCAGGCGGCGTACTACCACCAGGACGTCAAGGAGAGCCCGGGTTCCGGCACGCAGATGACGGGCGTGAGCTTTCCGGGGATCACCGTGGAGCCCGATGCGCCCCGGACGGTCACTTTCGAGCTGTTCGCCGGGCCCAAGCGCATCGACATGTTCGAGGACGACGGCGACACATATTACAAGCCTCGCTACAAGACGCTGGCCTACCAGGACACGATCGACCTGTCGAGCTGCTTCTGCGGGATCTGCGCGTGGGACTGGCTGAGCCTGTTCGTCGTGGGGTTCCTCGGGACGCTGGCCGAGTACATGCCGGGGCACAACTACGGGCTGGCCATCTTCGTGCTGGTGCTCATCGTCCGCCTGCTGCTGCACCCGCTGACGAAGAAGGGACAGGTCATGATGGCGCGGATGAAGAAGTTCCAGCCGCTCATCAAGGAACTGGAGAAGAAGTACGCCGATGACAAGGAGGCGCTGAATCGCGAGCGGATCAAGCTCTTCAAGGAGCACGGGGCCAACCCGCTGCTGGGCTGCCTGCCGATGCTGCTGCAAATGCCCGTCCTGATCGCGTTGTGGCGCGGCATCAGCGCCACGACGGACCTTCGTCACGCGGCTTTCCTTCCGGTATGGATCGTGGACCTGGCCGCGCCGGACAAGCTGTTCTCCTGGGGGCCCGACCTGCCGCTGATCGGAACCTCGCTGCACCTGATGCCGCTGCTGTTGGGGGGGGCGATGTACTGGCAAATGAAACTCAGCCCGCAGTCGCAGACGGCCGCCTCGCCCGACCAGGAGAAGCAGCAGAAGATGATGCAGATGATGTTTCCCATCATGATGCCTGTCATGTTCTATCACCTCGCGTCGGGCCTGACGCTGTACTTCCTGGCCAGCACGTTCTTCGGGGCCGTCGAGTCCTACTACATCCGCAAGCACATCGAGGCCAGGGAGGCCATGGAAGCCGCCGCCGAAACCACCGTTCGCATGCCCGGAAAGGGCCCGCGCGGATCCAGGCCCAAGAAGCCCAAGGGCCCCATGTGGTTCAAGCGGGGCTGAGAAGTGAAAATTGAAAATTTGCCATTGCGGATTTCCAATCCTCAGTAGTAGCCTCTCGGACAATGACGCGACGAGAAAGGCTCATGGCGACGCTCCGCGGCGAGCCGGTGGATCGGCCCGCCGTCAACTTCTACGAGATCGGCGGCTTCATCGTAGACCCTGATGATCCGGATGAGTTCAACATCTACAACGCTCCGTCCTGGCGCCCGCTGCTGCGTCTGGCCGAAGAGCACACCGACCTGATCCGCATGTGCTCGCCGCTGCTGTCGCCGGCACCGGACAACCCGCGCGACGAGTTCTTCCACACGGCCACGACGGTGGAGAACGGTTCGCGATTCACTCGCACGGCGCTGCGCGTGGCCGGTCGTGAGATGACGGCCCTGACCCGGCGCGACCCGCAGGTGGACACCGTCTGGACGCTGGAACACCTGCTGAAGGACGTCGATGATCTCAAGGCCTACCTGCAACTGCCCGACGCCGTGTTCGACTACACCGCCGACGTGGCCAATCTCCGGGCCGTCGAGCACGACGTGGGCGCCGCCGGCATCCTCATGGTCGACACACCCGATCCGCTGTGCGAGGCGGCGCAACTGTTCAGCATGGCCGACTACATGGTCCTGGCGATGACGGAGGGCCAATTGTTCCGCCGTCTGCTGGACAGGTTGGCTCGCCCGTTGTGGGAGCGTACGGCGGCGGTCGCCGCGGCGCTGCCCGGGCGCCTGTGGCGGATCTACGGTCCGGAGTACGCGACCCAGCCTTTCCTGCCGCCGCACCTGTTCGACCAGTACGTCGTCAGCTACACCTCCCCGATGGTCGAGCAGATTCAGGCCGGCGGGGGCTTTGCACGCATTCACTGCCACGGACGGCTGGCGGACATTCTGCCGCTGATCGGGAAGATGAACCCCGCGGCGCTGGACCCGATCGAGCCGCCACCCGCCGGGGACGTGCGACTGACCGAGGTCCGACGCGACTACGGGCGCCAGATGGCCCTGTTTGGCAACCTCGAGATCCGCGACATCGAAGCCATGCCCCCTGAAGCGTTCGAAAAGGTCGTCGGCGCCGCTCTGGCTGAGGGCACCGCCGGGCAGGGCAGAGGGTTCGTCCTGATGCCCTCGGCCAGCCCTTACGGCCGCACGATCAGCCCCGTCGCGATGGCCAACTATGAAACGATGGTCCGCCTGGCCACGACGTTCGGCGGGTAGTCCCCGTGGTCCGCGTGAGTTTCGGATCGTCAGTCCGGCCGGGTCGGTGCTCCGGCCGACAGACCGTCAATCCGGAATCTCAGATCTCAAATCTCGGACCGTCTCCTGGCAGCAGACGGCGGCCGAGCCTATAATCATGCAGAACCTCTGACGGCTGGGAGATCATATCATGGGCATGACTGTAGAGAGCGCAACGGTATGGGCGGCTACGATCCAGGACGAACCCGGCGGGCTGGCCGCCAAGCTGGCGCCGCTGGCCGAGGCGGGCGCGAACCTCGACTTCCTGATCGCGCGGCGGTGTCCTGACGAACCGGGAACCGGCGTGGTCTTTGTGACGCCTCTGACCGCAGACCAGGCGGCGGTCGCGACGGAAGCCGGTTTCGCCGAAACGAGCAGCCTCCACTCCGTCCGGATCGAGGGCGACGACCGGGCCGGACTCGGCGCGGAAATAATGCAGAAGCTTGCCGAAGCGGGCATCAACCTCCGCGGCGTGTCGGCCTCGGCCATCGGCGAGCGGTTCGTTATATACCTCGCGCTGGACTCCGCCGCCGACGCCGAGAGGGCGATGGAACTGCTGCAGTAGGGCCAAGCCCGGGGCGGCACATCCCCGGGCCGCCTGACGCACCAGCGGCAACGAGGCGCCCGATCCAGCGCCGGCTTGCGCGTCGTCGTCAAGGGGCCCTGAAGCAAGAATCATGCCGCATTCTCGGCATGATCTGGTATCATAGGTTATGAGGCGGAGGCCTATGGTACGTGCCCACCAGAGTACATCCAGGGGGCCAGCGCTGATCCAGGCGCTGGAGCCGCGACTGCTGCTGTCGGGCGGAGTGCTGATATCCGAGTTGATGGCCGTCAACAGTTCCACTCTGGCCGATGGAGACGGCTTCTACTCGGACTGGATCGAGCTGTACAACGTCACCGACGCCCCGGTCACGATGGACGGGTGGTACCTGACTGACGATGACGGCGACCTGACCAAGTGGGCGTTCCCCGACCCGACACCCGACCCGGACACGGTTATCCAGCCGGGCGAATATCTGGTGGTCTTCGCCTCGAACGGTCGCGAGGACGTCTCCGGCCCGCACGACCCCGACGTCGACCCCGCCGGCAACTGGCACACGAACTTCAAGCTCGGCGGCTCCAACGGAGAGTACCTGGCCCTGGTGGAAGACCAAGACGGCCAGCCCACCGTGGTCCACGCGTACGACCCGAAGTTCCCCGAGCAACTGCCCGACATCTCCTACGGGCTGCCGGACACGACAATCGTCCAAGAGCAATTGGTGACCGCCGGGGCGAGCGTGGCCTACCACGTGCCTACCGCTGCCGACGCGGACCTGGTTCCCGAGCCGGACGTCGATGCGGGATGGACGGACCGGTTCTTCGATGACTCGGCCTGGACGGACACGATCGAGGTAGACGCTTCGGGTCTGCTGATAACCGAGGTCGGGACGGGCGACGCGAGATTCGTCGAGATACAGAACCTCGCCACCGGAGGCATCGACACGACGGGCTGGCAGGTTCTGGTCAATAACGCGGCGTCGGGCATTAACGGCGTACACGGCGAAGCCTGGGCGCTGCCCGGGGGCAGTGTCGTGGCCGGAACGATTCTCTACGGTACGGACGACGCGGAGGACGCGGGGGCGGACTTCCACTGGTCGGGGCCGATCGCCTGGGCTGTCGAGGATCCCGGGTGGGCGATGATCATCGACGACGGGGGGGTCGTGATGGACTTCGCGGCCTGGGGCTACGACGCCGGCCAGATCGCCTCGCTGGACGTCTCCTACGGGGGCTTCACGAACATCACCGTCGCCGGGCAATGGACAGGGCAGGGCGCCGACGCCGGAACGCTTTCACCAGGCACGGGGGGATTCGTGGCGTTCAACGACCACGTTGCCGGCACCGGCACGCACGCCAACACCACCGTGTATGCGGCCAACGGCGACAGTTCGGGGCTGCTCAAGGATATCGCCACCGGCACGGACACCGCCGCGACGCTCACGACGACGCACCGCGACGTGCACTTTGCCACGAACGGCGCCGCCCCCGCCACGGGCACCGACGCCCACCAGATCTTCGACGGCTTCGTCGACTTCCGAGCCGCCGGCGGAAGCAGCCTCGAGGTCGCCGGAAGTGACCACTACACGCACACCTTCACCGGCCTGGATACGGGCCCCGCGGTGACCTACACCTTTGCCGGCACGGCCATCCGGGGTAGCAGCAGCTACTCCGGTCGGTGGACGCTGGTCACGCTGGACGGGGCCGAGAACTTCACCGACGCACACAGCACGGGCATCGGGGTGGTCACTCACGACCCGGAGGCCCCGGACCCGCCCGTGGCCGCCAACCAGGTGGCCATCTGGTCCGGGTACAACAGCGGTGCCAGCCAGGGCTTCGTCGCCGCATGGACGGGTATAGACCCCGGGGCGGACGGTGTGTTCACCGTCATCTCCACGCAGTACACCGGTCCCACGCCCGGTGTGGGGTCCGGCACGGCCGGTGGGGACAAGGGCTACGGCCTGGCGGGGATCAGGCTGGAGGAGGTCGCGCCGCTTGGCCCGACGGCGTACCTGCGGCGCACGGGCGACCGCGACGGGGACAAGGCTGGCGACTTCGTCCGCAGTGACGAGGGCTCGACCGGGCAGCAGAACCCGGATATGACCGCACCGTTCGGCACCGTTCTGCCCGCCCTGACCGGCGTGGGCTTCAGCGACGGACAGGCCGAGTTCGACCAGATCATCGCCACCGACGTCGGCGCCGAGAGCCGGGGCGTCAACGCCTCGCTCTGGACGCGTATCGAGTTCCAGGTCGACAACGCGCTGCTGTTCGACACGCTGACCCTACGCATGAAGTACGACGACGGGTTCGTCGCGTACATCAACGGCACCGAGGTCGCCAGCCGGAACGCCCCGACCCCCTTGGCGTACGACTCCGCTGCAACCGCTGCCCACCCCGACCCCCAGGCCGTCCTCTTCGAGGATATCGATATCTCCGACCATCTCGGGGCGATCGACGACGGCGTGAACGTTCTGGCCGTTCACGCCCTGAACGTCTCGGCTGCTGACGGAGACCTGCTGGTCCTGCCCGAACTGACGGCCGTGAGCGAGCTGGTCGGCCCGCAGTACATGACCACGCCCACGCCCCGCGCGGCGAACATTCCGGGCGCCGTGGACGTAGTAGCCGACACGACATTCAGCGTCGACCGCGGGTTCTACACGGATCCCTTCGACGTCGAGATCACCTGCGCCACGCCCGGGGCCGAGATATACTACACCCTGGATGGCTCATGGCCCAGCGACACCGACGGCACGCGGTACACCTCGGCGATCCACGTGGCCGGGCAGACCGTCCTGCGGGCCGCCGCCTACAAGCCCGGGTGGATCCCCAGCAACGCCGACACGCAGACCTACATCTTCCTCGACGACGTGGTCAACCAGGACTACCAGGCCTCCCTCGACGCAGGGCTACCGACCAGTTGGGGCAGCACGTCACCGGATTACGGCATGGATCCGGATGTGATCGGGACGTTCGACGAGTCCGGCAACCCCAACGGGGACGACAACTACGGCGGCATCTACGCCGCCACCATCCGCGACGACCTGATGTCCATCCCCACCGTGTCGATCGTGATGGACGCCGACGACATGTTCGGGTCCAACGGCATCTACACCTACTCCACTAGGCGGGGTATCGCCTGGGAGCGCGCGACCTCGGCCGAACTGATCCATCCCGACGGGAGCGAAGGCTTCCAGGTCAACTGCGGCATCCGCATCCAGGGCGGGTACTTCCGGAGTCACGGAGCCACGCGGAAGCATTCGCTTCGCCTGCTGTTCAAGGAGGACTACGGCCCGTCGAAGCTGGAGTTTCCGTGGTTCGGGGACGACGCCGTCGACAACTTCGACACGATCACTCTCCGCGCCGGGGCCAACGATGGCTACGCGTGGACCGGAGCGAAATACACCGAGCAGTACACGCGAGACGAGTTCGGGCGCAGGCTTCAGCTCGCGGCCGGGCGCCCGGCCCCGCACGGGGACTTCGTCCACCTCTACATCAACGGTGTGTACTGGGGACTGTACAATCCCGTCGAACGCCCGGACGACGCCTTCTCGGCCAGCTACTTCGGAGGCGACAAGGACGATTGGGACGCCGTCCACGTCAGTGAAGTCAACGCCGGGACCCGGGACGCCTGGAACCAGATGCTCTCCCAGAGTGCGGCCGCTGGCGGCTCGAACGACGAATACATGAAACTCCAGGGCCTGAACCCCGACGGCACGCCGAATCCGGCCTACCCGAACCTGCTGGACGTCGAGGCCTACATCGACTACCTGCTGGTCGGCGTGTGGGGGGGCAACTGGGACTGGCCCTGGAAGAACTGGTGGGCCGGCCGCAACCGGACCGACGCCAGCACGGGATTCCAATTCTACACCTGGGATTTCGAAAACACGATCGGCAACAACCTCAGCCGCTCCCCGCTGAACAAGAATGCCCTCAATAACGACTGGACCGGCAATGACAATGCCGGGCAGGCCCACACGAGCCTCAAACCGAACGCCGAGTACAAGCTGCTCTTCGCCGACCGCGCGCATCGGCTGCTGTACAACGGAGGCGTCCTGACGCCGGAGTTCCTCATTCCGCTGTATACGGAAGTGGCCGGCACGGTCGAGCGGGCCGTGGTGGCCGAGTCGGCGCGCTGGGGCGATTCACATTTCTCGACGCCGCTGACGCTGGCCGACTGGTACGACGCGGACACCAACTACAGCGACGGGCGAGCCGGACGCGGGTGGATCCTCGACTACTACCTGCCCAACCGGACCGATATCGTCAAGGGTCAGTTGAAGGGCAAGGGGCTCTATCCGAACCTCGACGCGCCCGTGTTCCACATCGACGGGTCATACCAGCACGGCGGGGACGTCGCCCCCGGGGCACAGTTCACCATGCCGGACGCCGACGGCACGATCTACTACACGCTGGACGGCGCCGACCCGCGCCAGTTCGGGGGAGCCATCGTCGGCACGGAGTACACCTCGGGGCAGGTCATACCGCTGAGCCAGGCCACACGCGTCCGGGCACGCGTCTATTCCGGCGGCACGTGGTCCGCGCTGAACGACACCACCTTCTACGTCAGTCCGCCCGCCCCCGGCGAGGTGACCGTCACCGAACTGAACTACCACCCGCACGACCCGACGCCGGACGAACTGGCAATCGATCCGACCTTCACACCCGGGGACTTCGAGTTCGTCGAGATGCTTAACACGAGCGACCGCACCGTCGAGCTGTCCGACGTGAAGTTCACCCACGGGGTCGACTACGCGTTTACGCTCGATGCGCCGGTCACGCTGGCGGCGGGGCAGTACGCAGTGCTCGTGGCCAATCCATCGGCGTTCGAGGCCCGCTATGGCACGGGCGTCAACGTGGTCGGCGTGTTCGACGGATCGCTCGAAAACGCCGGGGAACGCGTCGCGCTGGCCCACCCGCTGACCGAGACGCTTGAGGCCTTCGAGTACGGCGATTCGGGCAACTGGCCCAACCGCGCCGACGGGAGCGGCAGCACGCTGGAGATCGTTGACCCCGCCGAAGATCACACCGATCCGGCCAACTGGCGATCGAGCAGCGAGTACGGCGGCTCGCCGGGCTACGCCGGCGCCGGGCCGCTGTCGGACGTGGTCGTCAACGAGGTCCTCACCCACACCGACGCCCCGCAGGTCGACGCCATCGAACTGCACAATACCACCGGGGGCGATATCGATATCGGCGGCTGGTTCCTCAGCGATTCGAACAACGACTACGCCAAGTTCCAGATACCCGCACTGACGACGATCCCCGCCGGCGGATATCTTGTCTTCTACGAAGGGCACTACATCGGCGACGTGCTGCACGTGGACCATGCCACGGAGTTCGGCGGCACGGGCGTGAAGGACTTCGCCCTGAGCAGCGCCTACGGGGATGACGTGTGGCTGTTGAAGGCCGACTCGGCCGGCAAGCTGACCCACTTCGCCGATCACGTCGAGTTCCAGGCCGCCGCCAACGGCGAGTCGTTCGGGCGCTGGCCCGACACCGCGGGCCGGCCGTATCCCATGGCGGAACTGACCCTCGGTTCGGCCAACACCGGCCCGCGCGTGGGACCGGTGGTTATCGACGAGATCCACTATCATCCCGAAGACCCTGACGGGCCCGGTGAAATCGACGCCGACAACCTCGAATTCATCGAGATATGGAATCCCACCACCCAGACGGTCAACCTGTGGGACAGCTACCAGGTCGAAGGCGACTGGACGGACTACCCCTGGACGGTCGAGGGATTCTCCTTCGCTGCGGGCGCCGAAGGTGAGTCGCTGGCTCCGGGCCAGAGGCTCGTCGTCGTGCCGTTCGACCCGGACATGGAGACGGACACGCTGGCCGACTTTGAGACGCACTACGGCCTGGTGGGCTCGGGCGTGCGGATTGTCGGCCCGTACAAGGGACAGTTGAACGACACCGGCGAGACGGTCCGCCTGGAGCGGCCCGACCAACCCCCGCTCGATAACGTGGACTTCGTGCCGTACCTGCTGGTCGACGAGGTGACCTACGGCGACCAGTCGCCCTGGCCGACAGAACCCGGTACCGATTTCCTGTCGCTGAGTCGCGTCTCGCCCGGCGCGTGGGGCAACGATCCGGCCTCGTGGGTGGCGCTGGCACCGACGCCGGGGACATCGCACGACGCCCAGGCCCCGACGCTTGATGCCTGGTTCAGCGCCGCCGTCCACGACGGATCCGAACTGCTGCTGGCGATCCCCGATGACGGGTCCTTCTCCGAGCCGCGAAACGCAGGCATCACCACGCTGGTGCTGGCGTTCTCCGAAGCGGTGGACTTCTCGGCCGCGTCGGTCGCCCTGGCCGGAACGGACGGAGACGGCGCGATGGACCTGTCGGGCATCACGGCGGTCGTGTCCAACCGTGCGCCGGACCGGGGCCAGATCCTGTTCAGTGGAGCACTGCCCAACGTTGCGCGCTATCTCATCCGCCTGGACGGTGTGACAGACATCGTGGGCAACGCCCTGGCCGGCGACTGCGATCGCGTGGTGACGGGGCTGGTTGGCGATGTGGACGGCGACCTGGAGACCGGCATGTTCGACCTGCTGCACGCGTGGGACTACCGCGGCCAGGCCTCAGCGGACGGGGCCGACCAGGCCCGTTCAGACGTGGACCGCAGCGCCGCGGTCGACGGGGCCGATCTGGTGCTCGTGTGGGACTGCCGCGGTCACCATGCCGCGGACCTCGGCGACCCGCCCCCGGTCGCCCCGGCCCCGGGATCGCAGTCCTTGGATCTCCGCGGATATCCGGGTCCTCTGGATCTCCTCGAACGGTCCCAGGGGTTTGCATCGCTGGGCTTGTCCGCATCTCCGGCTGATCAGCAGTCTGTGGGTGTGCAAATCCGCGCCCGGGGGAATCAACCCTTGGGTCTGTCTCGACTTGCGGGTGACCAGCGGTCTTCGGGCGCACAAGTCCAAGCCCAAGGATCTCAATCCCTGGGTCTTCCTGATGTTATCGAACGGCGCCAGGGATTGGGGTCCCCGGGCGTGGTGGCTCCCACGGGTACAGAACCCGCAGCGGCCGTCGCGGTGCAGCTCGAGCCGGACCTGTCTTCGGGCCTGGCCGACCCGCTGACCGGCCGGGACAGCTAGTCGCCCCATACCGCGCTGGCAATTGTGCTTGATCGGCCCTTCCGGATAGGCTAAGATTTTATGTAGTTGGATTCAGCGCGGCGCTGCTGTCCGCTTCGCCGCGCAGATCCATAGGTTTGGCCGGTGACGCACCCGGTGGGTCCGTCGGCGGCCGTTACACGGTTTTGACGGCCGATACTGTTCAGAGACGAGCAGGCCGTCTGGTTAGCGACGTTCATTGCCCGGTGTCGAAGCCGTTGCCGGGCGCATGCGTCGGCGGGCGTGCCCTGTCGGCAGACAGGGAACCTGATGTCGGAACAAAGAGCCCTCACCGGCGCCGAGCGTTGATTATTCGTTTGGCGGGCAGTGCTCGCAGACGAGGCCCTCGGGTCATAGAGTTTACATGAGCCATCGTCGTACCGATTACAGGATGTCTGGAGAATCATCGAGTCCGTTTGTCATGGCGGAGTCGGCCGGGCCGTACGCAGGCCGCCCCCGCGGGTGGGCTGGAACCTCCTAGTGTTAGTACGCCGATAAGCAAACTGCCTCGGCCGGTGTCGGCCGGACGCAGAACTTGCCGGGCTTGGGTGGCTTGGACCCGGGGAACCAGGCACGACCGCACTACGGTCTGCAGGTCATCTCTCGTACAGTAGCGGCGCGATATCCGTAGAAAGGACTCGTCGCATGATTGTGCACTCCATGTTGGCGGACCTGACGCCCCCACAAGTTACGGCCGTGGCGATCGGCGTGGCGATCCTGGCGGTGGTGGCCACCGCACTGATCATGAAGCTGCTGGAGCGTGGCCGGCGCGACGCGGCCCAGAAGGAACTCAATGCCCAGCGCGCCGCCGCCGAGGCCGAAGCCCAGAAAGTCATCGCCCAGGCCCAGGCCCAGGCCCGCAGCGAGTTCCTCGACATGAGGAAGCAGTTCGACACCGAGACCGAGAGCACGCGGCGTGAGCTGCGAAGCGAAGAGAAGCGCCTGGCCAAGCGCGAGGACATGATCGACCAGAAGCTCGAGACCCTTCACAGCAAGGAGCGCCTCGTCGACGCCGGCGAAAAGGCCGTCGCCGAGCGGGAAAAGGGCCTGGTCGCAAAGGACAGGCAGCTTAACGAGCTGATCGGGCAGCAGAAATCGCAACTGCTGAAGGTGGCCAACCTCTCGATGGCCGAGGCGCGCAATATCCTGCTCGGGCGGATCGAGAAGGACATCGAGCAGGAGGCGGCCCAGTTGATCCAGAAGCGACTGGCCGAGGCCAAGGAGAACGCTGACGGCCAGGCGAGAGAGATCATCATCACCGCCATTCAGCGCTACGCCGCCGAGCACACGTGCGAGTCGACGGTCTCGGCCGTCGACATCCCCTCCGACGACATGAAGGGCCGCGTCATCGGGCGCGAGGGGCGCAACATCCGGGCGTTCGAGAAGGCCACCGGGGTCGACGTGATAGTGGACGACACGCCCGGTGTGGTGGTGGTTTCGGGTTTCGACGCCGTCCGCCGGGAGGTCGCCCGCCAATCGCTCGAGAAGCTCATCCAGGACGGGCGGATCCACCCGACGCGGATCGAGGAGGTTGTCGCCGCCACCGAACGCGAGGTCAACAAGCAGGTCTATGAGTACGGCAAGGAAGCGATGACCGAGTCGAACGTTCGCGGGCTGCACAGCAAGCTGATCGCCCTGCTCGGTCGGCTGCACTACCGCACGAGCTACGGGCAGAACGTGCTGCGCCACTCAGTGGAGGTGGCGTATCTGGCGCAGGTGATCGCCGACGAACTGGGCCTGAACGGGCAGTTGGCGCGGCGCTGCGGGCTGCTTCACGACATCGGCAAGGCCGTCGACCACGAAGTCGAGGGCGGCCACCCCCAAATCGGCGCCGACCTGTGCAAGCGCTACAGCGAGAAGGGCGTCCTGGTCAATGCCGTCGCCGGGCATCACGGCGACGTCGAGGCCACCTCGCCCTACACGCCCATCGTCAGCGCCGCCGACGCCATCAGCGCCTCGCGACCGGGAGCGCGGCGCGAAACGCTCGAACGGTACATCCAGCGGCTGGAGAAGCTCGAGGGCATCGCCACGTCGTTCGAGGGCGTCACGCAGGCCTACGCCATCCAGGCCGGCCGGGAGGTCCGCGTGATGGTCGACGCCTCGAGCGTCGACGATCGCCTCAGCGGGAAGGTCGCCCGCGACATCGCCCGGCGCATCGAGGACGAGATGGAGTACTCCGGCGAGGTCAAGGTGACCCTCATCCGGGAGGTCCGCCACGTGGAGTACGCCCGGTAGCGCCGGACAAAGAACGGGCGGCGGGAGCAGTCTCGCTCCCACCGCCGCGTTCCGACAGCGCCTCGTAGTCTGTCGCGCCTGGTCGCGGAATACTTGTCGGCCGATCCGCCAAATGACTTTACTGAACCGGGCCGTGGGACTATCCTGAATCGGCAGAGATGCCGTCCCCGCGCCGGGACGCCTCGTGAACATGGAAGGAGTCGCTTGCCATGACGGTCCTGTGGCTCATCGTCGTATCGGCGGCCGTACTCGGTGTGACCGGGAGACTCTACTCAGGCTTCATTGCCCGGAAGATCGGTGAGGACAACACCCGGGCGACCCCCGCGATCACGCAGGCCGACGGGCAGGACTACGTGCCCACCCCCACGCCTGTGGTCTTCGCCCACCACTACGCCTCGATCGCCGGGGCCGGACCCATCCTCGGGCCGGTCATCGCCATTGTTTTCGGCTGGATGCCTGCGATGTTGTGGATTCTCTTCGGGGGGGTGTTCATCGGTGCGGTTCACGACTACCTGGCCACGTACATCGCCACGCGGGAAGGCGGGTGCTCGATAGCCACTGTCGCCCGGCGAGTGCTCGGGCGGGACGCCTTCGTCGCCCTGACCGTCTTCCTCGTGGTCATCCTCGCGCTGGTCTGCGCGACGTTCCTGAACGCCTCGGCCAAGGCCCTGACCAGCATGCTGCCTTTCGCCCGGCTGAATCTCCCGGCCGACCAGACGCTGCTGCGCGTCGTCGGCGACAAGGCGGTCATCGGGGGGATCGCCTCGATGAGCGTGATCTGCATCACGGCGGTGGCGCCGCTGATCGGGTGGATGTACGTCAAGAAGAAGGTCAACGTCTGGCTGTGCAGCTTGCTGGCGGTGCTGATCTGCGGCGTGTCCATCACCGTGGGCGTGTTCTTCCCGGTGACGCTGGACCCGACCGTCTGGAAGCTGGCCCTCAGCGCGTACGTCCTGGTCGCCGCGGGCATCCCCGTGTGGATCTTCCTCCAGAGCCGCGACTTCATCAACGTCCACATCCTCTACGTCGGGATAACCGCGCTGATGGTCGTGCTGGTGGTGGCGGGTCTTCGCGGCGTGAATGTCGCCGGCGGCATTCCGGCGTGGAACATCGCCGAGGGCGAGCAGATCAAGGGCCCGTTCTGGCCCATGCTGTTCATCCTCATCGCCTGCGGGGCCGTCAGCGGGTTCCACAGCCTCTGCGCCAGCGGAACCACGTGCAAGCAACTCACCAGCGAGCGCGCCGCCCGGCGCATCGGGTACTACGGCATGCTGTTGGAGAGTTTCCTGGCCGCGTGCGTGGTGGCGGCCCTGGTGGCCGGGGCCACGAAGGCCAACTACCTCGCCGACGTGCACCCGGGTGCGGGCAAGGGCAACCCGGTGATGGGGTTTGCGATGGCGGTCGGCGGGGCAGCCCAGGCCGCCTTCGGGGGCAAGATGACCCTCGCCGTCGGCGCCTTGGCGGGCATGATCCTGCTGGAAGGGTTCCTCGTGACCACGCTGGACACGGCGATTCGGCTGACGCGATACCTCATCGAGGAGATCTGGCGAACGTTCTTCGGGCATTACGACGTGTTCGCCGAGCCTTCGGCCATGAGGGCACCCTCTCGGGAAGAACAGGACGCCGAAAGCATCGGCGGCGGCGGGCTGCCGCAGGCCCCCTTTGTCGAGGAGCGCCCGGCCCCGGTTGCCTCGGTGCCTACTGCCGGCGCGAAGCGAACGGCCCTCAGGATCCTCCAGCACTACTGGGTCAACTCCGGCATCGCCGTCGGGCTCATGCTGGCGTTCGCCTTTACCGGCGGGGTTAACGCGCTGTGGGCGATTTTCGGCACGTGCAACCAGTTGCTGGCCAGCATGGTCCTGGGCCTGGCGGCGCTTTGGCTGCTGAAGAAGGGCCGTACCTTCTGGTTCGCCCTCGTGCCCGCAGGCCTTATGCTCGTGACCACGGTGGCTAACCTCATCCGCCTGATCCCGATCTATCACGCCACCGACAAGCCCGTGCTCCTGGTGGCCGACATCGTCTTGCTGGCCATCACGGCCTACGTCCTGTACGCGGGCGTTCGCACCGTGATCGCCCTGAAGGGCTGCAAGGCCCCCGCGGCCGAGATCTGAACCGCCACCGTCGAAGGCAGGAAACGACACTGATGGCAGCGCGACGCGCATGGATGCCGAATGCGTTTACGTGGCAGGTGGCCGAGACGTTCGGCCAGGCCGAGCACCTGGCCAGGCAACTGCACACCACCGACCTGGTCGCCCAGGTGCTGCACAACCGCGGCCTGGACGGCGTCGAGGTTGCCCGGGCGTTCATGGCTCCGCAGTTGACCGCGCTGCACGACCCGACGCTGCTGGCCGGGGCCGAGCAAGCCGCCAAACGTATCGCCGGGGCCATCCAACGCCAAGAGAAGATCGTCCTCTACGGGGACTACGACGTCGACGGGATCACCGGCGTGGCCATCCTTCACGCATGCCTGGACATGCTCGGCGCCCACGCCGACTACTACGTGCCCCACCGCCTCAACGAGGGGTACGGCGTGAACGCCGAAGCGATCCGGACGATCTGCGACCAGGGCGCCGGGTTGATCGTGACGGTGGACTGCGGCATTTCGGCGGTGGACCCGGTGGCCTCGGCGGCGGCCGCCGGCGCCGACGTGATCGTCACCGACCATCACACCCCCGGGCCGGACCTGGCCCGCGCCGCGGCCGTCGTCCACCCGCGGCTCGGCCGGACGTACCCCAATGAGCACCTGTGCGGGGCCGGGGTGGCGTTCAAGCTGGCCTGGCAGACAGCTCGTGAG
>Ga0180432_10002686_pt1 | contig 26455 bp, 22 predicted proteins | sample SS_ome_10_FD_132414 | JGI IMG/M metagenome (GOLD analysis project Ga0180432, IMG submission 132414) | Hypersaline lake sediment archaeal communities from the Salton Sea, California, USA - SS_1_MS_2 metaG | ecosystem: Environmental > Aquatic > Non-marine Saline and Alkaline > Hypersaline >... | reverse complement strand
GGGCCCCTCTACTGATCTAACCAAGACCGTTATAGATTCTTTTGATTCTTCTAAGATCAAATATTTTGAGGGTAGTTTTGGAAATGCCGCCTCTACAGATAATTGGGATATAGTTCAGCATAATTTTGCCTTCGAGCAATGTACAGGCGAATGGATATGGAAAGTAGACGCTGATGAGATTTATGATCCCCGTCAAATATCTAAAGTAGTATCCGCTTGTAAGTATGACGATGGTTGTGATTATATGAGATGGGACAACTTGTATTTTGTTAGAGATACTTCTCATATTAGGTATGTACCTCCTCCTATAAGGTTGTGGAGAGATTTACCTGGTTATACCTTTGTTGACTTATCAGTTACTCCTATATGCAATGGAACTCCTATTCATGTAGCCACCAGAGGTCGATGGTTTACTAACGTACAAACTTTTCACTATGGGTTCTTGCTCCCTTACAGACATCAATATCCCCGAATAAAAAAGTTTATAGATAGGGAAGATAACGAGGATGCCCAAAGCCGTCCACAGCTTTATGTAGATGCCCATTTAAGAGATGCATGGAAACTAGATAGTCAACAAGTAATGCACGTAGATCAAACTCAACCAAAAGCTATACGGGAATCTATGTTTTATAGACGAGGCAGTGGCTGGGAGGGTAGGTCCGTTGGAATATACACCACGGGTAACTACAATGTAAGAGATGGAGGAGGGGGCTCTGAACTATCATTATGTCTTGCAAGAGAGGCTATGATACATCGTGGAGTCGAGGTAGATACTGGTCCTGATTTATCTGACCATTACGATATCGGTATAATGTTTAGAGAATTACTACCTCCTGAAACTATAGATGCTGATATTAAGATATGGTGGTCTTGTGATCAATATCCTCATAGTAGTATTGTAGATATAGTAGGAGGATATGATTTAATCTTTGCTATTAGTGATTTTCATGCAAATTATTTAGTAACAGAAATGCACCTTCCTCGCGAAAAAGTAAAAGTTATAAATCTCGGATTTGATCCTGAGGAATATCAAGGTATACGACCTAAAGTACCTAATCAGCTTATTTATTGTTCTCAGCCAGACAGAGGCCTTAAATACTTGATAGATATTTTTCCTCGGATTAAAGAGAGAGTGCCTGATGCTACTCTAGTAGTTACCTGTGATAAGACTTTGTGGGGTTTATCGGATGCAGGAAACACGTCAGAAAAATTAGCTTTAGAGAAACTACCGGGAGTACTTTTTTATGGTAGAGTAGAACGTTCTAAATTGTTGGCTCTACAACAAGAATCTGACGCAATGCTTTTTCCTTGTGATTACAACGAACTTTTTTGCCTTTCCGCTTTAGAATGTCAAGCTGCTGGCTGTATGATAGTTACTCACGATATAGGAGCATTGTCTGAAACAGTAGTGCATGGATATACTGGATTAGTTATTCCTACACATCCAAGTACTCAAGCATTTCAGGATACAGTAGTAGAACAATTATGTGCTAGATTGACTACTAACAGAGATGAACTGGCCCTTATGCAAAAGCAAGCTAGACAAAGGGCCTTTCAATTTTTTACTTGGGATGATATTTTGTATGAGTGGACATTCTATTTGGATATTATTAGAAGACTCAAGAAGTTAGATTGGTGAGGTTATGGATGCTTTTCCTAGAATCTCTGTAGTAATACCTACTTACGATCGCGCAAAAGAATTAAGCCTTACTCTTCGAATGCTTCGTGCCAATACTTTTGAAGACTATGAGATTATAGTGGTGGACGATACTCCTGAAGAAGCTGATTGTGACATACGAGAGATCTGCACACGCTTCGCTCCTATTTCCTATGTTTGGCGTGACTTAGTGGAGGGAGATGTTCGTCCGGTTACTAGTGCACGTAAATGTGGTGCTGCTATGGCCTTGGGTGATATAGTAGTATGGTTAGATCAGGACGTGCTAGTTAGAACCGATTTTCTTAAATTGGTAGATTTAGTCCATACCTCTGTACCTAACACAGTAGTGCTACCTTGGCTTGCTAGTACTTCCGGAGGTCCTGGCGGCTTTTATGAAGACCTATCCGACCTTACCCCTTCTGAAGTAGATCATTTTATAGAAGTACACCCAGAAGTACTTCCTCCTAATTTTCATTGGTGTACTTCTAGTAAGCCTCTCAAGACCCTTAATCATTTTGGAACTACTGGTCACTCTATAGCTAGAGAGCTTTTTATGCGACATGACTTATGGGATGCTAGATTACCTGGGTGGCCTTTAGATGACGTAGACTTTTCTAACACTTGCGTTCTTGCATCACTACCTTCTGTATGTTGCAAGGATCTCAAGATATTTCATATGACCCATGCCAGACCTAGATACTCAGAAGAAATGAAGGCGGAAGCTTCCGAATATTTGAAGACGAAATGGGGAAATTGATGGCTATTACTGCTTACGGGTATACTCATAATTGTCTTACAGTGAGACTTCCATTTGTTCAGTGTATTCATTCTATGTTGGCCGTTTGTGATGAGGTTATTATTATTGATGCCGCTTCTAGTGACGGCACTTATGAATTGTTACAGGCGATTCCAGGCCTAAGGCTTTATCGTAGAGAGTATCCTTATGATACGGGTACTGCGGATAGCGATCTAAAGAGAGAGGCCAGGGAGCTTGTCACTACCGATCTATGCTGGGGTATTGATATAGATGAAGTAATTCATGAAAAGGATTACTCTGGATGGTCTCAAATAATTTCTCAGTTGTCAAGTAATTCTAGAGCTAAGATAGTACTTCCTCGCGTGGACTTTTGGAGTTTGGACATGTATCAGTTACGAACTAGATATCATGCCATTCACCTTAATTTACCTTACCTATCTGTAGATGTCCCTTTAGAGTGTCAGTTTACTAATCCTAGAACGGGTCATATCTGTTCTAATGGACCTCACTATGATTATGTAGATACTCGTACAGGCAAATCTTTTACTGCAGAACCTATGAGTTGGTTGGATCCTTCTGATAGTGAATTGCTAACCGCCTTTGAAAATCCTATTGAGAGCGAGGAGGAGAGAGCAAGGAGAGAGCGTTTGTATTTAGAGTATATACAATATCATCCTACCCTGTACCATTATAGCAGAGCCAGTCAGCGTAGAAAACATTTACAGCAACACACTTTTGATAGTCATCAGTACCGCTTGCTATTTGGTGAGCTAGATAGTTGGGCAGGCAGGTTTGCTATTTATCCAAATGCACAGTTTCCCTCGTTTGAAGCTATTATGGATACTCAGGCTATTATGGATCATGGTAGGCCTTATTTGGTAGACGTTCCTACTTCTTTATCACATCCCTCTATTATGTCTTCCTGGGTGCATGAATTTAGGAATATGACTGAAGAAGATTGGATTAGCTTTTACGAAGAGATAAGAGAGTTTGCTCTACATAATGGCCCTTCTAGATAGGAAAAAGAATCCATGCTTGCTGATAGACTGGCGCAGTGTAGACATGAGAATAATCATATAGAGGTAGGCACTCATTGGCAAGGTCGTGCAATCGGTTTGGGCGATGTGATTTTGGTCACTCGCCTAATTGGAGAGCTTCATAGAAGATACCCTACCGAAAACATTGTAGCCAGAGTGCCGACTCATCCTGAAGTATTTGATAACAACCCTCATGTCGCTGGAGTATCTATAGGTAGCGGCAATCTAAACGATGAAGGGTCTTCAGAAGGTCATTACATAGATGCCCTTTGTCGATGGTTTGATATAGACCTACCTTCTTCTGATATCAGAGGAGAACTGTATGTAACAGAGAAAGAGCGCCAGGACGCCCTACGAGTATTAAACACAGATAAGCCTATAGTAGTAGTTCACATAGGCGATCCTACTCGCACCGACCCTAAGGTGTTCACCTCTTTTTCATCGGATAGTTATGTTTTAGTACAGGTAGATCAGCCTTACTACAGGTATCCTACCTTGCTAGTACCCGAAATACCCGGAGCACTGCAAACCTTTCGTACTTTAGGAGTGAGGGAGCTTTTTGCATTATTAAGTATGTCCTCTCTATTTGTAGGAGTTAATAGTGGACCTATGCACGTAGCTGCCTCTTTTTCTATTCCTTCTGTTATCTATGCAAACCCTTTTTACAATGAGCGTATGCTCTACGCGTATAACGATAATTTAGACAGTTTGAATACCTTTGGTAGGAGAGTTTCTGAGTTTTTGTCTGTTGAGGTGTGACTATGTTAACTAACACTACTTTCTCTTTTGACCATTATCAATTCTTAGAGATGATAGAAGTACAGAGTAGGCTTAGGACACTTACAGAAAAGGCCGAATCTTTACGACCAAGAGGCATTCATTTCATTTTGCCTGCATATAGGGATTGGGAGTGTGGTTGGCTTTTATGGCATACAGGTTTATTATCTGGTTCCAAGAAGCGTGTATTAGATGTAGGTTGTGGCCTTTCTTTACTACCTTTCTTGTTAGAGGAACTAGGACATGAGGTAGTTACCTGTGACTTAGATTTTGCACATGAATTAGAAGTATTTCGAACAGAGATGGGTAGTAGTATTCCCCATCTAGAGGTAGATATTACTCAGATAACAAACCCTGCTTTTTGTCAGGAGCACTCATCTATTACAGAGAGATTAGTAAACCGTTTTGATGTGGTGCTTAACGTAAGCGTATTAGAGCATATTGCAGAAAGTGAGTACGCTACTTTTTTATTCAGCATGAGTCAGTGTCTTAGATCTAAGGGTATCTTGGGCGTTACCTTCGATTTTAATGATACTGCTATTGATAGCAACACTACTGATCCTGTTTTTAATAAACAGTACTCTCTCTATAATTATGAAGGGCATACTATAAGTGAGACCGATTTACTTTCGGCAGTAGCTGCTTCAGATCTTTGTTTTGTAGGCGGTTATGATTATACTATAGATCATAAAGTTTGTGACTATACGTTAGCCGCAGCATTTCTTCAACCTTCTACGCCTACTGATTATTCTAAACTGGATGCAGGTTGCGGTGAATTTCCTAGAACCAATTCTTTGCTCATGGATAAGCATTTTATGCCTCATTTGGATGTAGTAGGAGATATTCTACATCTACCCTTTCATGATGAGGTCTTTGCCGATATAGTAGCCACCGATGTAGTAGAACATGTACACTTCTCTCACACTCTTGAACTGTTCCAAGAGCTTGCTCGAGTACTTCGTATTGGCGGTAGTCTGACTGTGCGAGTACCTGACTTTGAAGTCGTTGCGGAGAGATACGAGAAAGACAGGTCCGTTCTATGGGATTTTCCTGAGCGTGATTGGCGTCTCTTTCAATGGTTTTTGTATAATCATTTGGAAGACCCTTTACAGATGCATCGCGCTGCATTTGACGAACTTTCCCTACGTACCTTCTTTACTAAGGTAGGGTTGTCTGTAGACTCAGTAACGAAGGATGAGACTTATGAGATAACCGTTGTTGGTCATCGAGTAGAGTGATCTTTTAGTAACTAGACTTAATATCTTTTAGTGTAGTTGTGGAGGATATGCTGTGCGGGTATTGTTTGTAGTCAAGGATTTTATTATAGAGCCACTGGGTATAGCTTATTTATCTGCCTGTCTCAAAGATGCAGGTCATGAGGTATCCTTAGTACGACCTGATGTACAAGATGCTGTATCTTATATAAAAACATGGAAACCTGATGTATTGGCTTATAGCGTGGTTACTGGAGAACATAGGTATTATCAAGAGCTCAATCTGGAACTACGCAAGTACACCTCTGCTCTTTCTATTTTTGGTGGACCTCATTGTACTTTTTTCCCTCAGTTTGTTATGCAAGAAGGAGTAGATTATACTGTCGCAGGAGAAGGCTTTGATGCTATTGTAGAGATAGTAGATAGTTTATCTTCAAATGTGAACGTACTAGATATTGCTAATCTATCCTGGTATGATTCAGATAACTTAATACTTCACAACAATCCTTTAAGACCTCCTGTGGATGTCAGTCAACTACCTTTGCCTGACAGATCCATTGTTTATGGGGCACACAAAAATAAGAACAACCCTATTCGTAGTATTATGGCTAGCTGGGGTTGTTTAATGAATTGCACTTATTGTTATGCACCTAATTATCGTGATGAGTTGGGTTATCCTGTACGACTACGCCCTGTAGATAGTGTTATGACTGAAATATTAGAATTAGACAGCTCCTACGGGTTCGATCTTTTGTATTTCCAAGATGATATTTTTCCTCTGTGGGAGAAGGAGTGGGTTAAGGAGTTTTGTACTAGGTATGGTCAGGAGGTGCACAAACCTTTACATATACAGCTAAGGGTGGAGATGGTTCGTCCATGGGTTATTCCTTTCTTTCAAAAAGCTTGTGTACATGGGGTTACCTTTGCTGTAGAGTCAGGAGATCAGGAATTACGTAGAAATATACTTAAACGTAATGTATCCGACTATAAGATACTTGAGGGAGCCGAAATGCTACGCGCAGCAGGTTTTAGATTACGCGTGGAGAACGTTTTAGGTTTTCCGGGTGATACACTTGAGACCGCATTAAAAACTTTGGATCTTAATATAGCATGCAAGCCTGATCTTGCTTGGGCGTCACTATTTCAACCCTATCCTGGCACTCCTTTAGGAGACGAATCTGTTGCTTTGGGGTTGTTTACTGGGGATCCTGCAGATATTGAGGATAACTTTTTCACCTCCCTAAAGGTATCTAATCCCGAGAGAAGAGAAATAGAGAACCTGCAAAAGCTGTTTTCCCTCGCCGCCTATTTTCCTTTTATTCGCAAGCACTTACCTTTGTTAGTTAAGCAGCCACCCAATGCTCTGTACTCCTTTGTATATAAGAAGTGGAAGCAGCATATTTACGACGATCGTTTGTTTAACACTAATCTAGCTTCTAAGAGAGACTAACTGTGGTTACATTAGGTGTATATGTTCAAGGTGGTTTAGGAGATCACCTTATTCAACTTAACGTAGTACGTATGTTTTTGGAACACTTACGTACTTTGTACATTTCTGAAGATATATCTACTGATTTTATATTAGGGCAGCACAGCAGCCTGGACTTTTTAAGGATGGTTCCTTTTATAGATAATGTTTTGGTAGACGTTGAGTTGGAGAAAGAGCTGTCCTTGGGAGGAGGGGATTACTTAAAAAGTGTTACACATAGCTATGATATATTTGTGATTCTCAAGTATGTGGGTAAGATAATAGCTTCAGGTGAATATTCCTTTTTATCTAGTGATCAAGATCCTGTGTGGTGTAGTCAGTGGCGCGATCATTTTGAATCTCACCCTAACTGTTGTATTCAGTTAGCTGAGCTGGGACACTTGAAAGATGTTATGGCTGCTTCTCTCGGCATTTTGAGTTCTAATATAGATATGCAACTGCTTATACCTATTGAACTACAAGATTATAGAGTAGCCACATGCTTGCCTATTCCTTATATCGTAATTGCGTCGGGTACTGATACACAGTTACAATCTCCTAAGTTGACTAAATCTATACCTAGAAGTACTCTAGTAGCAGTTACTATGAATTTATTTACACTAGGTTATACAGTAGTAGAAGTAGGAGCTAGAGGTACTCCTTCTTTGGATATACCTGGTACTTTGGATCTTATAGGTCAAACTACTATACCTGAACTAGTTCCTATTCTTTTAGGAGCCCATAGTTTGTTGTTAGTGGAGGGTGGCCTGGCTCATTTGGCTGCGTGTGTCAATAAGTCAGCTACAGTTCTTTTTGGTCCTACTGATCCTAATTTCTTGGCCTACCCTCTACATACTAACATGGTTACAAAAAGGGAATGTCATCCTTGCTATTTTTCTACTCCTGATTGGTATCTGTTTTGTCCTGCTCGATTAGATGCTGTATGTATGCGCGACTTTAGTGTTGGCTCTATTGTAGAGTCTTTAGTGTTACCGGGCGGAGGGTCTTTGTGAATCGCTTTACTATTTTGCTACGTAATACTGGTGGCTCTTTATGGGAGTATTATACAGAGCATCTGCTGCAAGCTTTCATGGACTTAAGAATACCTACTCAATACAACACAGATACTCCTTCTTTAGTAGATCAGGTATTGCTAGGGGATATGGAAACATGGGAAGTTATACCTGATACTCTCACCGTTGTAGGTATTTGTGATAACGTACGTATACCTGCCGAACAGGTTAGAACTAAATGCGCTCAGGTGGATTGTATTGCCTTACCTACTCATACTGCTGCCCTTACCTTTTTGGAAAGTAATACTAAAGTGCCTCACTTCGTTATTCCTTTTGGCTCTGGCGAACCCGCTCTTGAACGTATACCTAGTTCTGGCCCTTTCACTTTTGTCTTTTCATCACCTATGGATGGATTACACGGTGCTGAGATAGTCGTAGATGCCTTTACTAAGACTTTTGCTAATTCAAAGTCAACTAGACTTATTGTACATAATGAGCTATCTCTATTTTCTGACGAGTTCTTACGTTTACGTGATAAATACTCTTCTCCCAATCTTATGTGGTTATCTTCTCAGAACAGGGACAAAGTATTGATGCTAGCCAATTGCCTAGTTCACCTTCCCCTAGAAAATGATTTCAGTCATACTTTGTATACTGCTATTCATCTTTCTATTCCTATTATTAGTAGTTGTACTGCTGCAGTGGCCGAGCATTTAGGTTCTTTCCCTCTCTCTTTTGTAGAGATGTCAGATAACTACATTTGCAGAGGAGACATCAACCCTTCTTATATAGGCGCTCTCAGACTGCCTAGTACTGAATCACTCATTTACCTTATGACTAGTATTTGTAATGATCCTACCTCTTATAGGGAGCGAGCCAAGTACCCTACCCACTATTTGCCTACTTGGAAAGAAGCAGCCAGGCACATAGTGGCTTGTGTCGTAGAAGCTAGGAATCTTCGAGAAGCTCGACGACAGTAGCTAAACCGTTTATATTATAATATATCAATGTTTTGAGAGGAGAACGTTGTGAAGCAGACTACCTATGAAAATGCTACCATCCCTACCGCAGGTGATTTGAACTTTACAGAAGATTCCAAGTGTAAAGCTATAGGTCAAACACGCTACGATATATTATCCTCTAAGGGTATTATAGAGAACTCAGGCACTTCCGCAGGTAATGAAGACAATCCACTCAAGGTATACTTGACTGGCTCTCCTGCCACCTCCGTTAATGTATGGGGAGGAGTGGCCTATGATAGTTACAGGGACACCTCTCGTAGATTATGGGTACCTGATGATCCTTCAGACGTTCCTGTCAATGCTGCAGCAGCAGGTTCTAATTTCGACAATATTGATATGCCGGAAGAGAACATAGCAGAAGACTTTGCTATTGCTAATAGACCGTCGAGAACAAACATCAAAGTTTTTGATGGTACGGATGCATCAGGCACTTGGTATGTATCTATTAACTATGTTGAAGGACAGTACAGCCCTATCGTCTCTCCTAGCAATGGTCAAATCATTCAATCAAAAACCTACGAATCTTACCAGTTTGACGTATCACAAACTCCTGCTTCTCAATTAGGAGAAGGCTGGATACAGTTAGCTACTCTATCTTGGAGCGGTACTTCTTTGTTAATAGTATCGGATGATAGACCTTTAGCATCTGCTACAGTAACAGGTACTAACTCCTTGGTTGTTTCTCATCAAAATAGGTACCATGATAATGGTATTGTGCGTGCCTCTACCTCCTCTGATTATCTACGTCCTGTAGTAGATAACACTAATAAGTTGGTTTCTTTGGAAGAGACTGTATTTAGTGCAGGGGATGGTTTAGCTGTTGGAGGTGAGTTTCTAACTGAGATAGGTAATGTGTCAGTGTCTTTTACTGATCTACCTGCCGCAGGTATTTACTATTTGTACATCAGCAGTGATGGAGATTTTGTTCGTACAGATTCTTTTACTGTAGCTAATCAGTCTTTCATTGTGTGTTCTGTTTATTGGGATGCTACAACGCAAACTTTAACACAAGACGATCCCTCCCTCTTTCCTAGTACGCTTACTAGTACTTCTAAAGAAGTAGCCAAGGACCGTAGATACTTTGGTACTGGTAGGGTTAGAGAATTTGCTCTTTTTGGTGACGGTAATTTTACCGTGGAGAGTGATAAATTCTATTCAGAGATGGATGATGCTTTAGAGTTTCATATGTGGCAGGCGCATGCTAACTTTATATACACCCCTGCGGGAGGGCTATCTACTACATTTCAACCTTCTGCATCTGGAGCCACCGCAGTAAATATAGCAGGTTTTGCTGCAGGAGATTATGCCTTTATAGGTGGCTGGGTTATTCGTAGTATTTTAGGCGGATCGGTGGATGTAGATTTCTCAGGAGAGGCCGATGGTACCTATTACATTTATGCACAACGTTGGTGGTCGGGTGGCACTAACGTCACCACTCGTTCTCAATGTGTAATCAACTTTAGTAGTTCTTTTCCTTCACAATACTATCGACTAGCTTTAGCCAAGATTACCGTGTCTGGTGGATCTGTTTCTACTATAGTAGATTTGAGAAACTGGGGACCTCTGGCTATGGCTCATTGGGCCAGGGTGTATAACACTCATGGTAATAATTACTTTCCTGCACCCTTGGCTTATATGACAGGTGACGTTACTGTAGCTGCTGGTGACACTTCTGATATTATCTATCTCACAGATGACTTTGATACTGGAAATTATGGAGAAGGAGGAACCTCTGATGGCTTGAACATGTTTGCCGAAACTCCTTTACTTCAGGTGTATATTCATGGTGTCGGGGTTATGCTACTTACTTATGAAAATGATACTGTGGATTCTACTCCTACAGGCCTTGGCACTGTTTTAGCACCAGGTGGTACGGGAGCAGGTGTGGATGTTAGTGGTGTGTCGGTATCTGTTAACAACTCCGCTATATGGATTGCCGAGTTGAATAACAATTACCAAAACTTTACTATAACGAATCAGGGAAGTGTTGATCTTACCTTCAAGTGGGTAGCTGTAGGTAAGACTAGAGTAGATATCTCTAACAGGTTCAATCCTCGACTTCTAGGCATCTAAATTTGCTCTCTACGCGAAGGTACTTTTGAAGCTGATAAATTCCTCAGCTAGCGCCAGTACCTTCGCATCTAGCTATGTTTTTGTGAGAATTTGATTGCTTTATTCTATTGAGATATGAGGTGATTTTATGAAAATCTTATTAGATCCAGGGCATGGGGGTATTGATAGTGGCGCTCCTGGTATTACCGTTCCAGAAAAGACCATAAACTTGTTCTCCTCTTTATTTTTGGGTGGCTATTTAATCACACAAGGTCATGAGGTACATTATACTCGTGGAATTATAGCTGGCGATACTACCATTCATTTACAGGCCAGGGTAGCCCTAGAACATACTATACAACCTGATTTGTTTCTTTCCATTCATTGTAACGGTTCAGTTTCTCCTCAAGCCCATGGATTTGAGGTATTCTACTTTTCTGCAGGAAAGTCTCAAGCAGAAGCTATAGGTGCTGTAGTTGAGAAGTCTGGTATAATTACTATGCGCAGAGTTGAGAGAAGAAATTTTTATGTGCTAGCCAAGACGAAGGCGCCTGCGGTGTTGGTAGAATTAGGTTTTGTTTCTAACGAAAATGATAATCGTATGTTGAACACTCCAGAAATGTTACTACCTTTGTTATGGAAAATAGCCCAAGCTATAGATGTGTGAAGGATTTATTACAATTACTATGTCTAACATTTCCCGCTCTTTGAACTATGATTACACTCTCAATCCCTTCGATATTCTCATCTCTGAGCATTTGTGGTTGGCCGATAAGTATGTGGCCATATTTGCAAATGGCTATAATCGTAGTGAGTGGAAAGCCGCTGCCTTGGCCGGCATTACTGAAGCTGCTAGTCGTTGGGCATTAGAAAAAAGTAATGGTGCCAAGTTTAGCTCTTATGCTCATTATTGGATACTAGCTAGAGCCAGAGATGTTTGGTTATTAGGCAAACCCTCTAGACGTGAAGGTACTCAGGTTTTCTCTTCTGACCTAGTTGATTTATTGGCTTATGAAGAGGCCAATGCATGTGATTCTTTTTATGATATAGATGTGCCTGAGATAGATGTAAGTTTTCAATTAGAAATACTACTGGCTGATTTAGAAGTTTCTGACAGATTCCTTTTACGTTTAAGATTTGGACTTGCTCCTTTTGATCGTGACCACACTTATAAAGAAATAGCCGATATATGCCAGATGAACAGAGTGGAGTCTGCTTGGAATAGTACCGAACGTGCTTTGAAGAATTTGAGAAATAAAGTGAAACACTATGGACTGTGGAGTATACTAAGACAGCATATTGGTTAGGTTGCTGCCCTTTCACTATTATACCCCCCTTTAACTTGACTTTTTCTTTGAAATTAGTTATAATAATAATATAAATTTTTTAGGGAGGTAGTAATGAGCATACCTGTAAAGGCGTATACTCACAGTGATATCTATGTACCTGTGGAGGGACTACCTCAAGAAGTGATACAAGAGCTCATGGTTCAGTTACGATTGCCTAACCCTAAAGCTGTGAATCTTGCTCGTATGGATAAAGCTGCTTGGGGAGTCCCTTCCCACCTAAATTTCTATCAGTCCGTAATTCTTCCCGAAGTTGGTCATTGTTTGAAAATTCCTAGAGGAGCAGATAACCTGCTAGATGGTACTCTTTTGTCCAATTCTTATTCTTTGGAATTAGAAGATTGGACTAACGAAGGCGACACTGTACAACTACATCACAACTTTTCTCTTAGATACTATCAAGAAGAGGCTATAGCTAGTACTATGGATAGTGAAAGAGGAGGTATTTTAGTCTCGCCACCTGGCTCAGGAAAGACGGTGATGGGTTTAGGAATACTTAGTGCCATAGGTAGACGTGCTATATGGCTAACCCATGTAAATGAATTGGTAGATCAAGCAGTAAGTAGGATAAAGGATTTCTTTACTGATATACAAGAAGGAGATATTGGAGTAATAGGTGGGGGTAAATGTACTGTAGGTAAGAAAATCACGGTGGCTACTATTCAATCTCTAATGCGTGAGATTCCTCAGGAACTTATAGACTCTACCGGAGTATTGGTATTAGACGAAGCGCATCATGCACCTGCCAACACCTTTGCAGCGGTAGTAGCTAAGTTTCCTTGTCGTTATAGGATAGGACTTACTGCTACTCCTAGACGTTATGATGGTCTGACTAAGGCCATGTTTTGGGCTTTTGGACCTCAATTGATTCATGTTTCTAGAGAAGAGTTGGCTGAGGAAGGTTATATATTGTTGCCTAATCTAGTAATCAGGGATACAGGTTTTTATGGAGAATTTTTGAATGATAAGAGAAAACCTGATTATGCCACCTTGATGCGAAGTACCATAGTGGATGTACGTAGAAATGCTCAAGTTTTACAGCAGTTAATACCTGAACTAGATGATCAATACAGCTTGATTATTTCTGGTCGCAAGAGTCATTGTACTACTTTGTATGATGCACTAGTGTATGAATATCCAGGTGCGAGTGCTGAAGTGTTAACTAGTAGTGTACCTAAGAAAAAAAGAAGAGAAATTATTCAATCCATTTATGATAGGAAGCTACGAAGTATTTTTGCAACAAGTATTGCAGAGGAAGGATTGGATATTCCTCATCTAAGCAGACTTCATCTAGTAACTCCTACCCGCAATCCTAGAATGGTATCCCAGGCAGCCGGTAGGGTTATGCGACCTGCTTCAGGAAAAACAGATGCAATTATTTATGATTATGTAGATAAGTCACCTATAGCGATCAATCAGTTTGAGGATAGGAAGTGGATATATGCAGAAGAATGCGGAATTGTTGTATGAAACTGCCATCATTGATCTAGGACTTGTATACAGGTTTGTTTTTGGATCAAGGGAACATGGCGTACCTCTTTTAATGCGTAGGATATCTCATCTCAGACCTATGGCTCGTAAATGGGTAGCTGCTGCGGACGCTGGGTATACTGAACGAACAAGTATGTATTCTGAATACAAGAAGAATAGAGCAGGCTCTTTAACGGAAGAACAAAGAGTCTTAATACAGGAACAGATGCAAAGGTTTAGATGGTATTGTCAACTTGAGAATATTACTTTGTATAGGTCGCAGGGTTGGGAGGCTGACGATGTCATAGCCACTTGGATAAGCAATCAAGATAATCTACCCGCCTTGATAGTAGGCAATGACAAGGATTTGTTTCAGTTGCTAGGTTCTCAAGTGGATATGTTAAGGGATCTCAAAGGAAAACCATTCACGGTGATTGATTTTGTTAAGGAGTATGGTGTTACTCCTGAAGAATGGTTAGTAGTACAAGCCCTACAGGGAGATAGAAGTGATAATATACCTGGTGTAGCTGGAATAGGTATCAAGAAAGGAACAGCCCTGGTAAAAAAATTCGGCGTGGATTTAGAGTATGATGATCCCTTATTTGGCGTTTCCAAAGAATTAGTAACATTGCACAGAGATGTACCTTTAGAAGAGTTCAGAGAAGAAGAACCAGTACCTGCTAGTTTTGCAAAAGGATCTCATAAGGCCGATCTTATGCAGGAAGCTATTCGTTTGGGAAGTATACCTTGGAAGTAATGAAAGGAAGGCAGTATTATGGAGTCTCCACTGAATAAATTAAGAACAGAACTGGGTAAGGGCGATAGGCTATCACAGTTTCAGTTAGCTATGCTATTGAGAACTAACCAACCTACAGTTTCTAGGATTGAACGAGGATTGATGTCTTTACCTGAAGTAGTAAAACAGGCATTAGGAGATCTAGGTTTAGATGTTTTTTCACTATCCTCACAACAAGATGAGTATGTTGCCAAGGTTTCCGCGGGATTACATCAGACTGCTACTGAACAGATATCGGCTTTTTCAGAGAATCGTTAAGTTATGATAGATAAAAAAGCCACCCTACCTGTAGGTATTTTCAATGCAGAAGTTAGTACACCTGAGATTGTACTACTAGCTATTCTAGATAGTCCTATGAATCTGCAAGAAATAAGTTTTAGGCTAATGCGTTGCGAGCAAGTAGTTCGAAAATACCTGCGAGGTCTACAACAAAAAGGATATGTATCGGTAACCTATGGAGAAAGAAAGCAGCCTATATTCTCTAGGGAACTGCACAGTATAGAAGGCCTACATTTTGAATATCCTATCTTTTCCATTAGAATACTAGGTAGTCTTGATATGGCCTATTTTTTACTATGTCTGTTCTCCATTAAAGCAGGATCGGATTTTGGTTTATGGTCGGAAGACTATCAGGTCATTATCAACCCTAAGCCCTTTGCTTTCAAGATAGGAGACAGCTTTTCTAAGATAACTACATTGTTAACCGAAGGAGAGAGCAAAGGCTTTTTTTCTGTAGAAAGACATCCCACGCAAGATGTAACCGTATCCCTCCAAGCCCTATGGCATATTCCTCCTATCAAGACCATGGAAGAAACCGAGTTACAAGTACAACGCAGCTTGTTTTGTGATCCTATCTATACAGTAGACGGGCACCCTGTAGGCTTCGGTCCTAGTTATAGACTAGTCCGAGGTCTTCGTTACTATTTAGAATCTCTGGAAGCCTTTTTGGAAGATGCCTGTGTTTCTTTATATGGAGGAGAGCGTTCCCTGGTATTACCTCAAGCCTTACTGTATCCTGAAAGAACAGTATTAGAGTATCAGAATTATGTGATATTGTATAGGAATAGACCCTTCTTGTTAGGTCCTAGAGTAGTTATGCAAGGTTATGTGCATGCCGAAGAAGTAGTTGAATTGTACCGACCCTCCTCCGCTCCTATTTATCAGTATTCGGAGTCTATAGAACTACCTAAAGTGTATGCAGCGACAGTAGCCGACAGGGTTGTAACTTTATGGAATGCCTTTTACGAGATATTAGGTCCTATTTATTATGTAGGAGTTTCTAAACAGTCCTTTTCTAAGGCATTCATGCCTTGGCCAAAAAAGGGTAGACAAGCTGCACGAAAACAGTTTCTTATGAAGGTATTAGATGTTATTGACGATACCTCCTCTTCTATATCAGAATTTGTAACCTTTGCTAGTGAGTTGCCTAATATCAAGACGCGCACTTTGAATACTTATACTCGAGATTGGTTTTTGGAGAACTTCAAGCTATGGAAAACTAATTATCCTATACTGCTTAAAATATATACGGCATTGAAAGAGAGGTATCCTACCCTAAACAAGAAAGATCCTATTTTTTTGAAGTTGTTAAAGTCTGGAATTATAAACGCACACACTGTAGACGCTTTTATCGCTTTTGTATTGTCACAGAGATCTCTACCTATCTATGCTATAGCATCCACTGTATTTCTTGATAGGTTCAAAGGTTCTATGTCGCTAGTAGGAGTATCTGTATCTACTGAGAGCGCACCTGATACTTTCCTAACCCAGTTAAGAGGGTTTTTGTATAATGCTAAGAGCAATTTAAGCACTCATTTATCTTCTATTCTGCAATTGTTTCAAGAATTTACAGGTATCAATGATCCTTCTTTAGTTAGTGATACAGGGCAATTAACAGTTAAAGCAGTCAGATATATACGTCGCATGCAACTAGAGGGGCGCATTTCAGATGTAGATATATCTAAGTTCTTTGCTAGCTGTTTAACTTCTGATGCTATAGAGGAGCTTAATAAATGAATGATATAACTTCCGTAGAAACCCTGGCCGCTTTACGAGAGCAGGGTATTTTTTCTCCTAAAATATCTCCTTTTTTGATGGCGGACGATAAGGAGAAGAGTGTTTTATGGGCAAGATATGTTACACAGAAAACGTCCATAGACGAATATTATGAAGAACCTCGTGCTAAGTATTACTCGTATGCCAGAGCAAACATTCCTAACGTACATTGGCGATTACCTGTAGGAGCTCAGGAAGGTCTTTCTTCTCATGCGCATAATTACTTGCATAGTAACATGACCGACCTAATTCGTTCTGGGATAGGTTTAACTCTAATAGGATCTGTCGAAAAGGTCAAGCCTTTGGCCATTCTTGCCAAACGTATTTTGGAAGAGGGATATCCTACTTACTACATAGACTTTGCTGAACTGCTATACCTGGTAGAAAGAGGCCGTAATGATTATGAAGTACGAGGAGAGTTAGATTGGCTATTCTCTCTGGAAGCGCTGGTGATTATGGATATACCAATACAAGTACCAGCCACCGCAGGCACTCAAGCATTATTGGGATTACTAGCAGGTAGAACAGGGATTATGTTTAGAACTACTATTTTAGGTGTTATAGGTACTGCAGATCATCCTTCTTTACCTACACTAACGCAGGACCCTCGATCAGTTAATCCTATAGTGGCTAAGATGTCCGAGAATGAGGTGGTATTCGATTTTTAGCCTGAAACTTCTAGATTGTATAATTTTACTTGGCCAACGGCAAAGTAAAGGAATGTACATAATGATCTATTCAGATCCTAAACTAGAACAGAAGTACGTGGCGGCCCTGATACAATTAGATAAAATCTATGCATTAGGTGATAGGTTGAGTGAAGATCTAGTATATAACGAAATGCTAAAAGAGGTAACAAGGTTAGCACTTAGCTATCATGGTAATTATGGTGAACGTATTGTTTGGGATGTAGTAGCTGCTTATCTTACACAGCAAAATCGAACTAATGAAGTGGATATGTTTCAAGAGCTATGGCAGAATTTAGAAAATCTGCCTGTATTGGTTGAACCTGGTTTTGTAGTAGATACATTACACACCTATAAGCATTCCAGACAAATAACAGATGCTTATGAAGCGGCTCAGGAGTTATTTGCACAGGGTCACTTTCAAGATGCACAAGAGATGATATACGAAGCCTCTATAAAGATTAACGATGAACGACACTCTGAAGGAGTGGATAGAGGAGAATTTTTAGCAGACGTTGCAGAACGCGAAGAGCATATTCAACACATGATAGAGCATCCTGAAGATTATCAAGGAGTACCTACTGGTATTAACGTAGTAGATCAGCACACAGGAGGTACTTGGCCTGGAGAATTTTGTGTAGTCTTCGGCGAATCTAGTGCGGGTAAGTCTATGGCACTATCTGAGATAGCTCGCACTGGTTATGTTACAGGTAATGTCGTATTAGTCATTACTATTGAAATGAAGAAGATGCAATGGGAGCGCCGCTTGGATGCTCGAACTAGTCAGGTTAGGACTGATCAATTCAAGCTAGCTACTCTAACAGCGGAGGAGTATGCTCAATGGAAGAAAACTTTAGAACATTTATCCAAGGAAGTGTCCCCTAAAGGGGGTAGACTATTTGTCAGTTTTATTCCTTATTGCTCTCCTGATACAGTAGCTTCCGAGATTGATAATTGTATTGTACAAGGGTTTAAGCCTCGCATTGTTATAGTAGATTATTTGAATATGATGACTCAAGGTTCTAGATCACAGGCATATAACGAGTCACAGCAACTAGGTAACATCTCCCGTGGATTAAAAGCCGTTGCAGGACGCTTTAATGTAGGTTTGTGGACAGCAGCACAGAAAAAGACCACTAGCTATCGCAAGGGCGAAATGGATTTGGACGATATGGGTTATTCTATGCAGGTGGTTCATGTCGCAGATACTGTATTAGGTATGACTTATTATCCTGATACTAAAGAACTGGATACAGCTTTATTGAAGCAACGAGACGGTCGGGCGTTTGTTACTGAAAAAGTACTTCCTGATTACACTCGCGCTACGCTGGACACTTCTAGATTGCTTGGGGCTATTTAATTATTTTCTTTTCGACTTTTCTTTCAATTTCCTTTATAATATGACATTGAAAACGTGGATTGTCAACTATGAAAATACCCGTAACGGAGTCACTCCTTGTCCGTTTAGGATTAAAGAGAATCAAGTCAGGTGCTAGTGAGATTAAGGCTATTTGCCCTTTTCATGCTGAAACTAAGCCTAGTTGGTCTATAAATAGAACTAGTGGGCTTTGGCGTTGTTATGGTTGTAGAGAAAAAGGAGATCTCCCCTCCCTGGTTCTTAGAGTGCATTCCCACATTTACTCCTACAGGGAAGCAATCCAGTGGATTAAAGATAATACTGGAATTTCTATAGTTACTTCCACTCCTCCTAAAGTTATTGAAATGCCTGATACCTCTAATTTAGTGGATTCAGATAATCCCTTATTTCGGCGCAGAGGTATACTATTTTGTAAGAGAGGGAATCTGGCTGGGAGACACTTGATACCTATTGAAGTGGATGGAGAGGTAGTGGCTCACGAGGCTAGAGATTTTAGTGGTAGGTCTGATGTTAAGACCTTGCCTGTACCTTCTACTGTTACTCTAGCTTCGTATCTGTATAATATAGATTATATTTATCCACAACTACCTGTGTATCTTGTAGAAGGTACAAAAGATGTATTGTGGCAAGTAGTAAACGGCTTTGACAATCTAGTAGGTTCTTTTGGTTCACATCTGTATAGATCTCAGATAAATCTCCTATATAGAAGAGGGGTTAAAATTGTAGTGATGATGTACGATGCCGATAAGGCGGGAGTTAGAGCTATGAGAGATGCTTACGCTCAACTAGCTCCTCTGTTCACTACCTGGCTTAAACTCCTACCTAAAGGAAATGATCCTGCTGATATACCTACATCTGAGCTTGTTAAGCTGCCCATCATAAAGGACAGTGATGATATATCTAGGTTGATTGCCTTACCCGAGATGTATCGTACCTTATAGAAATATCCTAGAGGTGTTTCGAAAAATATGATATAATTAAGATATCAAACGAAGAGAAAAGATATGAGTAAAAGCACAGAGATAAGTGTAGTAAAGGCAGCAGAGGCAGAAAAAGGAAAGGGTTACATAACTGAGGATGGACGAAAGCTAGTCGTGTTGTGCGATAGTAATCCTACCGATAATTATATTTTCTGTCGAGATGAGAAAGGAGGAATTGTAGTAGTCCCGCCTACTCTCAGCTTTGTGCGGGAATTTGAGTACTCTCTGGAGGCCATGCCTCTTCCTTATGAGGAAGAGTTTACAGAATTCATTCGTTTGATGCATGACGGGTTGACCTTGGGTCTCAAAGAGTACGGGCCTTACGGATATAAGAGAAATGATCTACCAACTATGATAATAGAAGAGTTGAGAGATCAAGCCTGTTATGCTTTTTTTCAGTTTCTCAAGGTACAAAAACTAGCAGTAAGAATAGAAGAGTTCATTGAACAATCAAAGGTGAAAGGAACAAATGATGAGTATGCAAGCTAAGGACGCAGAAGTAGGAAAAACCTACAAGACATCGACCCAGCGAGTAGTAACCGTTAAGGAGTTTGAGGGGGACAAAGTAGTTTGCATTTCTGCGGCTACTGGCAATAATGTTACCGTTCCTGGGAAATTTGAATTCATTGTCGAAATTGATTCTGAAGGGAATGAAATTCCTTGTGGGGCAGGAGCAGAAACTCCAGAACCTGAGGAAACTACAGAACCTGAGGAAACTCCAGAACCTGAGGAAACTCCAGAACCTGAGGAAACTCCAGAACCTGAGGAAACTCCAGAACCTGAGGAAACTCCAGAACCTGCGGAAACTCCAGAACCTGAGGAAACTCCAAAGCCGAAGAAACAACCAAAACAACCTGCAAAATCTCGAACTGATGATCCCCGCAAGCACTTGTCCTACAAGGATCCAGAGCTTTTGAGGCTACTAGAAGAAGGGTGCACTGCAAGAGAAATTGCTACGGCTATGGATAAGGAAATGCAAACTGTATCCATTCGTATTCAGCATCTCAAAAATAAAGGTGCACTACCTGAAAGTAGCTATTATCATCCAGATAATGCTGCAAAGCGAAATAAGCAGAAGGCAGAGGAAAAGGCAGCGAAGAAGGTAGCGAAGGAGGAAGTTAAGGAGGAAGTTAAGGAGGAAGTTAAGGAGGAAGCTGACCCTACAACTACTTAGGTAACGTTACTATCCTATATAATACGGGTTGACATGTGCTATTAGATGCCAACCCGTATTCAACTAGACTAAGGAGAGATTATATGCAGCGCACTGCTATTATTCGTAGGTGCCAAGAGAAAGATATCGATCCTACACGTCCTAGATCGGAACAACTGTATTGTCTTTTTACTAAAGACGGAAATAGCTTATTGGGTAGGCATCCTACTAAAAAGGAAGCAGAGGAACAGGAAAGAGCTATACAAATTAGAAAGCATCAAAGGGCACAGCAGTTGTACAGGAAAGAGGGAGAGTAGATGTCTTCAGGCCATAAAAGTTGTCAGCAGTGTTCCTTCTTTGATGCCAGAACTAACGAGATTGATAATGTAGGTGAGGAAGATGCCCCTATAGTTTTTATAGGAGAAAGCCCTGGAGCAGTTGAACAGCAACAAGGAAGAGCTTTTTTAGGTCCTGCGGGTGCTAAATTTTGGGAGATGCTAGATAATGCAGGCTTAGATACTAAAGACATTTTAGTAACCAATGCTGCTCGATGTTGGGGAGGACCTGATAACAAAAAGAAGCCAACAGAAACAGATCTATTAACCTGCCGCGAACTTTTTCTAATGAAGCTCATCAAGAAATATCCTCGTAAGGTTATTGTTCCTATGGGTAATGTAGCTTTGTATGCGTTGTATGCTAAGGGGAAAATAAGTTCTCAAGGTATTACAAGCAAACAAGGTTTAATGACTGATCTGCCTTCTTTAGGTTGTAAGGTATTACCTATCTATCATCCCTCCTATGTATTACGACAACCTCATCTACAAGAAGCCACAGAGCAAGCTCTGACCATGCTGAAGGTATATATTGATTCTAATTACACTGCTACTCAAACAGCGCCAAAGACTGACTATATAGTAGCAAGAACTGTGACAGATGTACGTCAGATGATTGAAGAGTTCAAATCTGGACAGATAACTGCTATAGATACAGAAACTACTTCTACGGACACCTTTATACCTAACTTTCAAGTTTTGTGCATTACTGGTAGTAGTGTGTTAGGTAAGTCTTGGTTTTTTCCTATATCACAAGAAGGTTTTCCCTATTGGTCTGATTCTGAATGGTCTTTAGTGTATCCATTGGTTAAGGAGTACTTGGAGGATAGTAGTTATCCTAAGGTTCTTCAAAATGCCAAATACGACATAAAGGCCCTTTGGTCTCTGGATATTGATTTAGATGGTGTAACCTTCGATACCATGCTAGCTCATCATTTATTGGACGAAAACTCTCCTCACGATCTAGAGTCTCTTGCCCGCAGATATCTAGGTTTTGGTGACTATGATGCAGAACTTAGAGAAGAGTTTGCCAAGGTTAAGAAACTCAAGATTCCTGTGGAAGATAAGAACTACGGAGCTTTACCTTTTTTTGAAATTCTTGCCCCTTATGCGTGTAGTGATGCTGATGCTACTCGTCAGTTGTATGACGTGTTTATAAGATTGTTAGAAGAGCAAGACTTACTTTCCATATATCAAAGACAGATAGTACCGTTGATTGATGTATTGGCTAGAATGGAGCGCAAGGGAGTACATGTAGATATAGACGCTTTGGATAAAATGCATCAAGACCTATCCATGCAGATTCAAAGTATAGTTAATGAAGTTAATGAAATAGCAGGAGAAGCGTTTCAACAGTATAAGGCACGTATATTACCTGATATGGAAGAAGCTAAGCAACGTATAGAACAGATTAAACAGAATCAGGCACGGTTAGTAGCGTCAGGTGATATAGATGCACTACATCACCAAGATGCAGTGGCGAGAAATAATGCTTCCCCTAACACAGAAGCCTTGTATAATAGGACCATAAAACATTGGGAAGAACGTATTACTAAATGGGAAATGGCGCTTAAGGCATCTCCTCCTATAAAGGTAGGCTCTCCTAAACAGTTGAGTGCCTTTTTGTTTGATTGGTTAGACTTGAAGCCTGTTCGTTATAGTAGTGCAGGAAATCCTTCCACTGATGAAAAGGTTTTGAGGAAGTTACAACAACGAACTAAACACCCAGTGTTTGATCTACTATTAGAGTACCGACGACTACACAAGAGAGATAGTACTTATTGTGTAGGTCTCAAGAAGAAGGCAGATGCTAACCATTTGGTACACACTGATTATCTACAGCATGGTACCGTTACCGGTCGCTTTTCTTCTAGAGGGCCTAACTTACAGAATACACCACGTAAGGGAGGTATAAGAGCATTCTTTGTCCCTGCAAAAGGTCATAAGTTTTTGTACTCAGATTATGGTCAAGCTGAGGTAAGAGCGTGGGCTGCTTATAGTGGAGACCAAGAGCTTATCAAACTTTTAGTAGAAGAGGATATTCACGCAGAGATTGCCATAGCTGTTTATGGTTTGGAAAACGAACGTGAAGAATTCATGCACAGATTAGAATTAGAGAAAAGTGACGACTGGCCTTCAGGTAGTATCAAAGAAGCATCTGAGATGAGAGTAAGAGCTAAAGCTTGTGTAACGTCTGATACTCTCATATACACTTCAGAAGGTATAGTACCTATAGGTACCCTACCCTTTGCGGAAAAAGAAGGAGAATTTCTTGAACTAGACGAAGATTTATATGTGCAGGGTGATCAAGGTCTTACTAGAGTAACTCATACTTACTATGGAGGATATAAAGACACAAAGAGGATTACCACTCTCAATGGTTATTCCTTTTGTGCTACTCCAGATCATGCTGTACAAGTTTTTACTCCACTAGGTGTTTATTGGAAAAAGGTTGAGGAGTTAGAAGAGGGAGATTGGTTATTTAGACCTCCTTTTGTACAGTGGCCTAAACAGTCTATACTATCTGTAGAACAAGCAAGATTAGCAGGTTTGATTTTAGGCTTTGGTAGGATAGATGAATCAGGGGAGCACATTCGCGTTTTTGTTCCTAAAGGACAGCGCCATTTCTTACAGGGAGTGCAGGCCGATATTGTAAAGGAACCAAACGGCTCCTCATTCGAGTGCGACCTATATCTACTAGAATATCTAGGTTTTACAGTACAAGTACGTTCAAAAGAAGACAGACGTTTGAGAATTATGAGTTGTCCACTGTTACAGATGGACGAGATTGCTGTTAAGGCATGCATATCTACACTAGCATCTGCATCTTTAGATAGAATCCCTGGGTGGGGGTACACACTCCTTGTTTGTGCTGAAGTAAACATCATATCCTCATTAGTTGCTGTGTTGTCTAATTGGGGTATTTATCCTGGAGTAGTAGAAAATAATGACAACACTACATCTTTGTTCTTTTATGATCGAGATGTTAAACTCATGGAATCTCATGAATTAGTCATACTTCCCCTATTACCTGAAGCTATTTTATGTGATAACAAGAGGGAATGGGATTTTGTTCCCTATCTGCAAAACTTTTTTGCTAGGTTAGATTTTACTAGCGTGTCCAAAGGTGTTGCTTCTGCACTGAGGCAGTTGTTGGATAAGAATATTACATCCAGAACTGATTTAACAGCTCTTCACTCATTCGCCCCTTTACTAACTGAGGTAGACCGAGATTTTATAAGTAAGTTGTATCATGGGGATCATCATTATGAACTGATTGTCAGAGTAGAGGACGGAGGTACTCAACAAGTATACGATCTAACTACAGAGGATCACACCTTTAGCAGCCCCTTCTTTGTAAATCATAATTGTGTGTTTGGTATTATGTATGGTAGAGGAGCTGCTAGTCTAGCAGAGGAGTTTGGCTTTTCTGTAGAAGATGCACAAGATTTCATAGATAGATTATTTGCGAGATTTCCTGTAGCAGCTGCATGGCGTAACGAGATTCTTGCAAAGGCCGAAGCGGGTGAAGTGCTAGTAACGGCTACTGGTAGAAGGCGCAGGTTGGCTAATATTCATAGTAGTGATAGGATGTTACGAGAGGAAGCACTGCGTCAAGCTATTAACTTTCCTATACAGTCATTGGCCGCAGATCTTACTAATTCTGCACTGTTGCGTATTGCAAGAAGTTTATGGGCAAAAGGTATGCGTTCTGAACCAGTTCTACAAGTACATGACTCTATTACAGTAGAAAGCCCTGAGGAAGAAGTAGAGGAATGTTTTGATATAATGCAAACCGAATTATTAAGACCTATGCCTTGGTTCAACGTACCTTTGAAAGCAGATATAGAAATTCTTGATTATTGGAAGTAGCCAGGAGGAGAAATGACTTTAACTCAGCTAGAAGCTACCAGACGTAAAATGTTATCTGATATGATGGCCTCTGCCATTGAAGGGGCTGACTCTATTGGAATAGAACTAACGCCTCCAAACCAAGATACACTAACCGAGCACATGGCCACTTTACCTTCTAGTTATTCTTGGTGGAGTGTTGTATATGAACAAGCTTCTGCCGAACTTAATATGTTAAGGTTGGATTATGAAATTTGGTACAACGAGCAATATGTCATTCAGGCCGAGGCTGCTTCAGGACAAGGAAAACGTGCTACTATAAAGGATATAGAGTCTGCCGTATCACTATGTCCTGAGTATAAAGAGCGCAACCATGCAATACTTTTGTCCCAGCGAGATGTTAGCCTCCTAAAGCAAATCTTGAGTGCTTTTCAAATGAAGCACGATGCTTGTGTTCAATTAGGGGCTCATTATCGCAGGGAGATGGATATGGCAGGAGGTATGTCTACCCCTGCCAGTACAGGTAGCAATGGGCTACCTTGTAGTTTTAAGCAACCTGGTAAGTTTCAAAGTAATGGAGAAATGTGATGAATTTAGAAACTTTTGGTCAGGCGGTCAATGCAGTAGTTACCGAGTTCACGTTAAAGGCATTCCTTAAGGCCGGCAAAAACAAGTTTCGGATACTCTGCGCACCCGACGACGAGAGCGGTTTCCGTATTGTTAAGAGACATTTTCTTCAGAATTGGATTGTTAGTGGGTCCGGTTTTACTCGAGCACCTTTGTGTTTGGAGACAGTAGATTGTCCTGGTTGTTTATTGGCGCAGCAGTTAGGTGCTGCAGGAGACACTGAGGGAGCCAAACAAGCCTCCGCAAAGATTCGTGCGATTATGTATTGCATTGATCGATCAGAGCCTACCGATGCTATGGGTAATCTCTCCGTTAGAGTATTAGAGATATCCCAAACTCTTTTACGAGAATTGGCAGGCTTAGCTAGTGTGTGGAAGTATGATTTTACTGATCCAGAAACAGGTTGTGATATCATTATTGATAGGGCACAGACTAGAGCACACCAAAGTTCTTCTAGAGACAGTATTGATTTTGATTCTGTGGCCGAAGCCGGTCAGCGTAGGATCCAGCCCTCTCCGCTTACCCCTGAAGAGTTGGAGCTCCTGAACAATCTAAATCTGGACCTCTTTGCTGAGCAAGACAAACCTGATCCTGCTGCGTTCCATCAGGCTCTTTTTGCAGATGAACCTGAGACTACTTCGCCTACGCAGTCTGCAGGAGAGACTCCGATATCGTTTAGACAACCTCAACCAGCACCTGTCCAACCTCAACCAGCACCTGTCCAACCTCAACCAGCACCTGTCCAACCTCAACCAGCACCTGTCCAACCTCAACCAGCACCTG
>Ga0180432_10002685_pt1 | contig 26456 bp, 16 predicted proteins | sample SS_ome_10_FD_132414 | JGI IMG/M metagenome (GOLD analysis project Ga0180432, IMG submission 132414) | Hypersaline lake sediment archaeal communities from the Salton Sea, California, USA - SS_1_MS_2 metaG | ecosystem: Environmental > Aquatic > Non-marine Saline and Alkaline > Hypersaline >... | reverse complement strand
CTCTGTGGCGTTCCGAAACCCGGAAAACACGCTCGTTGCTGCTTCCCGGAACGCCACAGAGGGCGTTCCCTACAGACTGAACGTGTCAAACGCCAAAAAGTCACAGCCTCGTTGGTCGCGCCGAGCGACGCTCGGAACGGCTCTTGGTAACGCGGGGCGCGACCAACGGTCTTTATAGACCCCAATTGCCGAACTTATTTCTGAGCGCCCGCTAAACGGCCTCCCCCCCAACGAATAAGCCGTCAAGAACGCGCCCGGGCGGCTCGGTAGAGACAGCGCATGATGACATAGAACGGCGGAAGGTAGATCACGTCCGCGAAAAAAACCACCACGGCGAACCACCATGGGAGTTGGCCGCAGGCGACATACGCCAACGCAACGGCGGAGCTGATCGCCTTGCTGAGGAATCCGAGCGTGAGAATATTGCGGTTTTCAATCGGGTTGGCGGCCACCATCAGATAGCCGACACCGAACAGCGCAACCAATATGCCCATCACCTGGACCGGGAGGATCAAGTCCGGCTTGGGCGTGCCCAGCAGCTCGTACCCTTCATGATAGAGGGTACACATGCTCACTCCGGCCAGCAGGTTGAACCCGCCGGCAAAGCAGAGAAGAAACTTCATCCATGGTTTCAGGGGCGGCATGGAATTACTCCGGGAAGTCGATGTTTTCCTCCTCGACCGCCTTTCGGAGCTTGCTGAGGGCCCTGGCCTCGATCTGCCGGACCCGTTCTTTGGTCACCCCCAGTTCTGCGCCGACCTCCTTGAGTGTGAGAGGTTCTTCGCCCTGTTGAAGTCCGAAGCGTCGGATGATGATCTTCTGCTCGCGATCATCGAGCTTGTCGAGTATTTTACCCACCTGCAATTCCCGCTGCAATTGGGCCGACTCCTGCTCGAACAGATCGGTGCGGGCGTCTTCGGTGGTGACGAAGGTCTCGCCGTGGCTCGTGCGGAAACGGTCACGCTGACGGTGCTCGTCGGGAATGGTTCGGGCGTAGTTTTTGATAATCGCCCAACTGGCATAGGTGCTGAATTTGTTGCCTCGCGTGTAATCGAACTTTTCCACCGCCCGCATAAGCGATATGTTGCCGTCGCTGACGAGTTCAAAGAAGTTCTCGCTCGGCCCGACGTGCCGCTTGGCAATGGAGACGACGAGTCGCAGGTTCGCGCGGATAATCTGGTTCTTGGTTGCCACCGCCTCATCGTATCGCTTCTCAATCTGATCCATCAGGGAACTCTTGGGACGCGAGAGATCGAGCTTCTCGCGGAGATTCGCGGCCTTGTACTTCAAGTAGTTCATCTTGCGGAAGAGGTGGATTTCCTGCTCGCGGTCCAAGAGCGGCACCTCGTAGAGGCTGGCAAGGTACGGCGGCAGGCCGCTGGGCAACCGGGACGTCTTCTGCGGCCCCTCGCTCGGTGGAACCGGCCCCAAAACCTCTCGTTCCCGCTTCCCCCGGGTTTTCGCGAACTCCTCGCTGGGGATGTAGTCCAGCGGCAGTTCCGTCACGCGTTGTGCCCGCATCTCCGCGACAATCCGGTAGATGCTGGTCCGCGTGCGGTAGAACCGCCTTGCCAGTGCCTCCGCCGACTCGCCGCGATAGAACTGCTGGTAAATCTTTCGCTTGGTCTCCAGGCCCAACGGGCCATGCCGGTTCGGAAAGACCGCCGCCTCCGGATAATCCCGGTCAAAATGCCGCAAGGTGTAGCGAATCGTTTCGGCACTGCGACCGGTCTTGTCGGCCAACCGCCGGATGACCTCGGCGGGGCAACCACCCGCCCGGGCGTAACGCCGGGCCGAAGCGATGATCTTGTCCCGCTCTTCGCCCGATAATTGGCTGAACTGCGCGCCGCGTTCGACACGGTCGGCGTTCTGAACGACAAACCGATCGACGCTGCTTTTCAGGAACCCCACTCGCTTCCGCCCGTCAAATACAAAACGGCGGCTGACGAGCCCCCGGCGCCGCCAACGCGAAATGGTCTTGGTCGAAACGTTCAACTGTTCGGCGAGTTCATCCACCGTCAAGACCCGTTCGCCCGCCGCCTCGGCGCGAACTTCGGCCGAATCGGATACGTCTTCCACAAACAACCGCAAGTCGTGACTCGCCTCATCGCCGGAAAACTTGAGATCCGGATACGAGTCCGGTCGGAAGCTGGTGATCCGGAAGCAGACGTACTGATACGTATACGTGCGCTCGGGATCGAGTTCGTTCAACAACTTTTCGGCCTGGTCGACCTGCTCGAGCTTTTTCTCTCGCGGCGCAAATCGTACTTGCTGATCACGAAGCTGTCGGATGGCCGGATTGATGTAGGCAGTGTGCATGGGTCTTTCTTCGAGTCGTCATCGCGGTTGGTTCAGTCCGACGCCATTATTGATAGCATAAGCGAATTCCCGACTATTTACAATAGTATCTGTCAAAATTGTATTTATTTTTGAAGGTCCTTACCCGAGCAACGAGAGGCATGGCCAGACCCCCTACAAGGGCGTATCCGGCCTTCCCTCGTTCCATTTACGCATTTATGTCCCTTTTTGTCCACAGAAAGTTCACTTTGACGGCGTTTTCTTGGGGAACCCATCCGGTGGAACACCCCACTTAGCTCTTCCTGGTGGTGTATTGTACCTGCCTGTGGTAAAGTGGCCAAGACTGGACGTTTTCCTGTCAACTCACCAGACTGATGGGGTCGATTTTACGACTACGAGGAGTACAAGCGAACCTTAATCCCTGCCAGCGCGATCGCCATGAAGGAAATGCTCACCGCCGTCGCTCGAGCGACGTTGACATTATTGGCGTTGGCCGCACTCCCGGGCGGACCGGCGTTGGCCGAAGGCCCCACGTATTCCTTGCGGAGTGCTCGCAAGCCGGGCGACATCGACCGGGTCGTGTGCAAGCTGGAAGTCGGCGGCGAGGCGATCGGGACGACCGAGGGGGGCAAGCCGCAACGCTACAAGACGAGTGTGGTGGGGAATTTCGCTTATGACGAGAAGACCCTTCAAGTGCCGACCCGTTCGGACGACCGCACCCGCTCGGTTCGCCACTACGACAAGGTGGACGTCGTTATCAAGCAAGACAATAAGGGGCGCACGCCGGGATTGCGGCCCGACCGGCATCTCATTGGCGTCGACTTCAGCGCGGGCAAGTTGACCGTCTTTTCTCCGAAGGGTAGACTCACGTACAATGAGCTGATCCTGCTCGAGGTGCCGGCCGACAGCGTTTTGCTGGATCGACTTTTGCCCGAGAAGCCGCTGGCCGTAGGCGATTCCTGGAAACACCCTCCGGAGCTGATGACCGGCATGTTCGGCCTTGGCACAACCAGGATGGTCGATGTGGAAAGCACGCTTACTGAAGTGACCGACAGTGCGGCTCGCTTTGAGACATCCGGCCACATCGAGGGCACGTATGAAGGTACGGCGACGAAGATCGACGTGAAGGCCAAATACCGGTTCAACCGCAAGAGCCGCCGGATTGACTGGATTGGTCTCTTGATGAAGGAGTCGCGGCCAACGGGCAAGATTAGGCAGGGGGTCGATGTCGTTGCCCGGTTCCAGATGCAGATTGCCCCCCGGGGGGAGTCGCCGAACCTGACCTCCGCTGCCCTGAAGGGTCTCACGTTGAGCGCCACTCCCGCTTCGACGCTGCTGGCATACCGATCGGGCAACGGATGGGAGTTCACCAACGACCGCCGCTGGCACGTCGTGGAGGACGCACGTGATGTAGCGCAACTGAAGCTGCTGGACCAGGGCCAGGTGATCGCGCAGTGCAGCGTCTCCCCGCTGCCGATGCGGGATCCCGACAAGACGTTCTCCCTGGCCGAATTCCAGAGCGACATCCAAAAAGCGCTGGGGGACAGCTTCAAAAAAATGGTCTACGGCAAGCAATACACCAACGCCGCGAATCACAGCGGCTACCGGGTCGTTTGCCGCGGAACCGTCGAGAAGGTACCCATGCAGTGGAACTACTACTATCTCGCCGATGAGCACGGCCGCCAGGTCGTCTTTGCCTTCACGGTCGAGCAACATCTCGTCGAACACCTGAACAAGGCCGACGAGCAACTGGTGCGCACGCTGCGGTTTTTCAACAGGCGGGTGGCGAAGAAGGAAGAGAAGTAGCCTTTGCAAGGGGCGCAGAAAAACGCCGCCGGCCCTTCGATGGGAAGGGCGGCGGCTTTGAAATCAAACCTCCCGCCCACTGCGACCGGATGTGTCGCTGCGAGACGAGCGGGGGTCGGGCGTGCACTTGCATCAGCCGTTGGTGACCCCGGCTCACGCCATTGGGTTGGCACCTCCGCCGAAATGTTTGGCGAGAGGCTTGATTCCTGTCGGCTTAGATCCCGTTTACAGGAGATTATCGGCAGTTTCGCCGGAAACCTTGCAACAGAAACTCCGTCCCGTCTCACTTCTGCTCGACCCAGATATTGCGGTATTGCACCTTGTTGCCATGGCCCTGGAGATGGAACGGCCTTGGTCCGGGTCCTTCGCCCTTGCGGCCCGGCGTCCCGTGCGGCAGCTCCAGGTCCTTGTGGATCACGACCCCGTTGTGGCGGACGGTGACTCGGGCGTTCTCGACCTTCTTGTCGCCGTCGTACTTCGGTGCGGTAAAATCGAAATCGTAGGTCTGCCATTGCATGGGCGGCAGGCACATGTTCACGTCCGGGTCGCGAACCTTGTAGAACCCCCCGCACTCATTGTTGCGGCCCTCCAGCCCGAACGAGTCGAGCACTTGGCACTCGTAACAGTCGTGCAGGTAGACGCCGCTGTTGGAGCGTCCCTGACCGCCGGCCTTGGGCATCCATGAAAGGCACAACTCCAGGTGGATGCGGTAGCTGCCGTCGAACTTCGGCTTGGTGGTGATCCCCGAAAGGACCGACCCCCATTCGGTGAGCGTTCCGTGGTCGAACTGATCGGCGTTGGTGCCGTCGAACAGGACAACGGCGCCTTTTGGCGGTTTCGCACCCAGGGTTGGGCTCTTACGCTCGGTCTTGGTCAACTTGGCTTTCTTCTTGCCGTCCGGATCGGTCAGGGTTATTTCCTTCCCGGCGATCTCGCCGGCCAACTCCTTGCCTTTCAGTTCGGTGGCGTCGTCACCGCGTTTTCCGTCGAGAAAGTACCGGTCGTCGCCGCGTTTCCATCCTGCGCCGGGCAGCCCGCCCTTGTAGACGACCACGCGAAAGTTGCCGTCGCCGCGGGCGATGACCTGGGCCGCAACTTTGCCGGCCCCGCCGCCGGGGAGTTCCCCTTCGCCGACGTACTCCCCTTGAATGGCGAAATCGGGGTCGGCTTTGACCTCCTCGGGATTGAAGATTTCCTTCGGCTTGGCCGACGCCGAACAAGCGAGGGTACACGCAAGCAGAAACGCAAGCAGCAAGTTAATTCTTTGGGTCATGGTGGGCTCCTTTCTGTGATGGTTGAACTTGGGCGGGAAAAACTCGTGAAACGCTTCCCTCTCGAAGCTTCCGACCGACCGGGCTTTACACGGATTAGTAGACCGCTCGAGGGACGGGTTGTCAAGCGCCGGCCGGCTTTTTCTCATTGGGGATACGTCAGGCGTTTTCCGGCAGCAAATCCCGGAGCCCACGGGCCCCGCTGCCCTGGCCAAACGGCCCGCCCCCGTCTATGATCTAAACAACGTTGTTAGCCGACAACTCACCTGTCCCGCCACCGAGGGACCATGAACGAAGACCTCCCCCCGCACGAACACTTCATGAAACTCGCGCTGGACGAGGCCGAACAGGCGATCCGCGAAGGCGAAGTGCCGATCGGAACGGTCATCGTCTACAAAGGGCGGGTCATCGCCAGCGCCCATAACCATTGCGAGCAACTCCGCGACCCGACCGCCCACGCCGAGATGATCGCCATCACCCAGGCGGCCGAAGCCCTCGGGTCGTGGCGGCTCGACGGCTGCACGCTCTACGTCACGCTCGAGCCCTGTCCGATGTGCGCCGGGGCCATCGTCCAGGCACGCATCCCCACGGTCGTCTACGGCGCCTCCGATCCCAAGGCCGGCGCGGTCGATTCCCTCTACCAGCTCTTAAACGACCCGCGGCTGAACCACCGCTGCAACGTGCTGACCGGCGTGTTGGCCGGGCCGTGCGCGCAAATCCTCTCCCGGTTCTTCCAAGAGCAACGCCGGTCGGGAAAGAAATAGGAGCAAGCGGTGCCTATCATGATGCCCCAGACCAACAACCCGGATCGTGCGAAGCCGCAAGCGGCTGACGCCAAGAGATAAGAAAATGTCGCGAATCGTCCTGGCCATGTCCGGTGGAGTCGACAGCAGCGTGGCGGCCTGGCTGCTGCGCGAAGCGGGGCATGAGGTCGTCGGGGTCTTCATGCGGCATGGACAAGCCGCCTTGCCGGCGTGCGATCTGTCGCTTGCCCGGAAGCAAGGATGCTGTAGCGCCGCCGACGCGGAGGACGCCCGGCGCGTGGCCGAGATGCTCGACATCCCGTTCTACGCGATCAACTTCGAGGAGGAGTTCGGGCGGATCGTCGATTATTTCTGCGACGAGTACACGGCCGGGCGGACGCCCAACCCGTGCATCGTCTGCAACACGTGGATCAAGTTCGGCAAGCTGTTCGAGTACGCCGACAGCGTCGGGGCGGAGTTTGTCGCGACCGGCCACTACGCCCGGCTCGAGACGACCGGCGACGGCCAGCTCGCCTTGTGCCGGGGGCGCGATGAGACGAAAGACCAGGCGTACGTGCTGTTCGGCATCGACCGCCGGTTGCTGCCGCGGCTGAAGTTCCCCGTCGGTGAGCACCGAAAGGAGGAAATCCGCCGGATCGCCGGGGAATTGGGGCTCCGCGTGGCCGAGAAACGCGACAGCCAGGAGATCTGTTTCGTGCCGGAGGGGGACCATGCGAGGTTCATCCGCCGGCACCGAAGCGACCTCGAAACGGCCGGCGAGATCGTCACGACCGACGGCACCGTGGTGGGCGACCACGACGGCTTCGAGCGGTTCACAATCGGCCAGCGAAAAGGCCTCCGGGTGGCAATGGGCAAGCCCTATTTCGTCGTGCGCATCGAGCCCGACACTTGCCGCGTCGTGATCGGCACCCACGCCGAACTCGGCCGCACGGAACTGACCGCCGGACAGACAAACTGGTTGATCGACCCGCCGACCGAACCGTTCTGCTCCCAGGTGAAGATCCGCTACCGCAGCCGGCTCGAAGAGGCCACGGTCACACCGCTATCGAACGACCGCTTCCATTGCCAATTCGACCACCCCCGCCACGGCATCGCCCCCGGCCAGGCGGCCGTCTGCTACGACGGCGACCGCGTGCTCGGCGGTGGGTGGATCGAGTGATGAAAAAATATTTAGCCATTCGGCCGCCTTAAGTCCTCTACTTGCAGAGCCTCCGCCACTTCGGTTCCAGCCCGGCGTTCTCGACCTGCTTCAGGGCGTCGGCGTGTTCGGGTTTCAGGCCGCCTTCCACCAGCGTGTTGTTCTTCCACGTGTGCCAGTCGGGCGAGTTGCGGTTGTGGCGCACGGGGCGGCCGGACGTGCTGTGGATCAGGTTGTCTTCGATCAAGTAGCCCTTCGAACCCTCGTCGAGAAAGATGCCGTTGTTCGGGGCGGCGATCGCGTAGCGCGAACGGTGGACGTCGTGCAAGTGGTTGCCTCGCAGCACCGTGCCAGGCTGATAGCCCAGCGAGTAGATGCACCCGCCGTCGCAGACCCTTTTCATGACGTCGTAAATGTGATTGTCGGCGACGATGTACTCCCGGGCGACCGTCGGCGAGGGGTTCCAACACCAGCCGATGCTGATGCCGGTGTAAGGGTGGTCGCAGACGAGATTGTGTTCGATGGTTGTCTTCTGGGCAAACCCAGCCCAGATGGCACAGGCCCCGTAGTAGACCTCGCCGCAGCGGTGGACGTAGTTGTTGGCGATGCGGTTTTCCTTGGGCACGCGCCGCTCGTCGTTGGAGCCGCCGACGTTGATGCCGTTGCCGGCGATGTCGAAGACCTCGTTGCCCTCGATCAGGTTACGGGAGCAACCCTCGCGCAACGCAATGCCACTCCCGCCGGCATGTGCGATCCGGCCGCCGACGAAACTGCACCCGTTGGCCCAATTCCAGCGAACCATCGACGGGAGGCCGTAAACGCTGCTACCCCCGTAGCGAAAGGCGGCCTGGCGGCCGTGATGGCCCTCGGGCGGGAGCGGCTCGTGGCTGTGCATCACCGCGATGCCGTCGAAGTGCAGGTTCCGCACCAGCTTTTCGGCCGTGCCAGCGATCTCGACGACGTGCGAGAGCACCGGAACGATCGTTTCGGCCTTGTCCATATCCTGCCCTTCGAGCGGCCAGTAGGTCAGCAGGCCGTTATGCCGATCGAGGTACCATTCGCCCGGCTCGTCGAGCATCTCGATGGCGTTTTCGAAGAAGCAGCCGCCGCCCTTGCGTGGACGGTTGCCGCCGCCGTACTTGACATGAGGCCGTTGCAGGACGACCACGCCGGTGTCGGGTTCGACCGCTTCGATCTTTTTGTGCAACGTTGCCCAGTTCTTCAGGACGACGGCTTCCACGTCATTGAGGTTCTTCCACTTCTTGAGCTTTCCCGGGCCGAGTGTCAGCGTGTGGTGTTTCAGGTCTTGCGACAGTTCAGCCCCGGTCAAGCGCCAGCAGTATTCTTCGGCGTTCTTGTTGGGGGTTCGCGCACGGACCGTCCGCCGGCCGTCGACGAAGAGCTGACGGAAGTACCACTTGCCGGCTTTGACTTCCGGCACGGTGACGGTCCAGAGCTTGCCCTGGGCCTTTTTCCAGCCGATGATGCGCCGCCCGCCGCTGAGGACCGGCATCTGCTCGCCCCAAGCGGCGTAAGTGATGGAGTGTTTCTCGGTGCCGGAGTCTTCCGGCCCGAACACGAGCGGTTTGTCGAGGAAGTAGATCCCGCCGCGAATTTCAACGGTGATATCCTCTTTCAGCCCGGCGGCGACCAGTCTGCGCACGGCATCGCGGGCGCGGGCGACGGTGGCAAACGGTTTGTCGGGCATGCCGGGATTCTTGTCGTTCCCGTCAGGGGCAACGTAGAATTCGCCCGCCGCCGCGTCACCGGGATCGAGCCCACACACTCCCAAACATGCGGCCAGAAGAGCAGCGGATACCGACGTTTTCATGAGATACTCCGTTCCAAGGGGTTTGGGGTCGTTTTGGGTCGTTTGTCGTCGCCCACAATTATTCTGGATGCAACCGCCGTGGTCAAGTCTTTAGGATGCCAGCGGGGATTTCGCCGAGGCTTGCCGATCACCAGTTTACAGGATATGATGAGCAGCGAACCCGGCCGTTTGAGCGTGCCATATAAAGCCGCGACCAGTGGTCGCGGAGAAGCAGAACGCGGCCTCCGGACGCGGAGGAATCAACGCTATCACATCGGCCGCAGGATCGAATGACACGGGAGACGTTCATTCAGGGTTTCCGCGACCTGGTCGCGGCTTTGTATTCCAACAGCACGGGGAAACAGAAACATGATGAGCGGCAAGAACGCGACGATGTTGTTGTGCTGCGGCGTATGGCTGTTGGCTTGGGTTCAAGCCGGGCTCGCCGGTACGTTCTACGTCGATCCCGAAAACGGGAAGATGGACGGCGACGGCAGTGCCGACAAGCCCTGGTCGACGCTGGAGGCGGTTGTCGCCGACAAGCTCGGGGCGGTGAAGCCGGGTGATACGATCCTGCTTCGGACTGGGTACCACGGCGATGTGAATATCTCGCAGGCGCGGAACGACGCCGTCATCACGGTCGCCGCCGAAGAGGGCCACAAGCCGGTGCTGTCGCGGCTTGCCGTGAGCCGGGCGTCGAAGTGGACCTTCCGCGGGCTGACGATCACACCCTCGGCGGCCAAGGAATACCAGAAGTGTACGATCGTCAGTCTCGGGCTTCGCAAAAAGGAGCCCAGCAGCGACCTTGTCATTGAAGATTGTTTCATCTACTCGGTGCTCGACACATCGAAATGGTCGGCCGAGGACTGGGGCGCCCGGGCGTGCAACGGGATCTCGCTGGGCCGCGACGGCAAGAACCTCGTCGCGCGGAATAACTATCTTTTGAACGTGCGGTTCGGAATCAGCATGGCCGCGCCCGGTTCGCTGGTCGAGGGAAACACGATCGAAAACTTCTCCGGCGACGGTATCCGCGTCACCGTCGACGACCTGACCGTGCAGTACAACACGATCAAGAACTGCTACAACGTCGACGCCAACCACGACGACGGGATCCAATGTTTCCTGTTCAACAAGGGCCGGGGCACGGTCCGCCGCGCGACGATCCGCGGCAACATCATCATCAACCGCGAAGACCCGAAACAGCCGCACCGGGGGCCCTTGCAGGGGATCGGGTTCTTCGACGGGCCGCTGGTCGATTTCCTCGTCGATAAGAACGTCGTGCTGGTAGCACACTGGCACGGCGTTTCGCTCTACGACGCCCAGGGCTGCAAGATCCTCGACAACGCCGTCTACACGAAATGGCATGATGAGAAGCCGCGGCCGTGGATCATGCTCGGCTCGAAACAGGACCGGGTGGGATCGAACGTCGTCCGGGGCAACCTGGCCCACCGGTTCAACCTCGGCAAGGGCGAGGTCGACGCGGCGGCGAACGAAGAAGTAACCGAGAAGGCGTTCTACCGGAAGCTGGGCGAATTGGAAGGCGTGATCAATAAGAAGTTCGGCGCGCTGCATCCGGTTTGCCGGCGCCCGCGCATCAAGAAGTCGCCTTGAAAGATTTACTCGTTCCCATGCTCCGCATGGGAACGCAATACCGCGACGCCCTGCGTCGCAAGAGAAAGCAGCAAGGACGCAAAAAGTAACTGGCATCGGGTTCCCATGCAGAGCATGGGAGAGCATGGGAACCAGGAGATTTTGGAAAAAGGAGCGAACATGCGCCGGCAGCTTCTCATTCTGATCATCGCGACGGTCGCAATCGGCCGAATGTCCCTCGCCGCCAAAGAGGCGAAGACCTGGAAATTCGTGAGCATCCCCGATTTCCTCAATGTCGACGTGAAATACCCCGAGCCGAAATGGGACGATGCGCTGGACTATGTACTCGACGCGATCAAGGCCGAGAATCCCGACTTCGTCCTGGTGGCCGGCGACGAGGTGATGGGCCGCTGGTGGAAGGGCAAGGACCAGATCGAAAAACTCGGCAAGCTCTACTACACCGCCTGGACCGACCGGATGAAGGCACACGGGCTGAAGTATTACGTCGCCGTCGGCGATCACGAGATGGGCGACAATCCGTGGCGGCCGACCATCGACGGCCGGCGGCCCCGCTGCGCCGCTCTCGACGACGTGCCGCTCTACAAACGGGCCTTTGCCAGGTATATGCAAATGCCCCAAAACGGACCGGAAGGAGAGAAGGGGCTGACCTACTCGTTCATGCACAAGGGCACCTTGTTCGTTGTGGTCGATGCCTTCGAGCAACAGTTTATGGGCGAGGGCCGCGGAACGCCCACGGTAACCGGCGAAAACCTTGCATGGGTTGAGCAAACGCTCCGTACGACGGGCCTCCGAGCCCGTCGAAAGGACGCGGGACAGCGACGGGCTCGGAGGCCCGTCGTACGTTTTGAGACAACGCTCGAGAAGAACGCCGGCGCCGACCACGTCGTCGTGATGGCCCACCCGCCGATCCTCGGGCCGGTCCGCGCGCAAAGCTCGAGCCGGCTGATGCTCAAAGGCGGGGCCGATTCGCCGTTGTGGCAGGTAATGAAGCGGCACGGCGCCGACCTCTACCTCTGCGGCGAGGTCCATGCGATCACCTGCACCGAACGCGACGGCATCGAGCAGATCGCCCACGGCGGACTCTTCGGCTACAACGACATCGTCAACTACCTGGTCGCCACCGTCGGCCCCGACCGGGTGCAGCTTGAGCTGAAGGCCATCCGGACCGATCGCTCCGGCGGGAAACTACCCCAGAGTGCCGGCAACCAGCCCCGTGAATTCGTCAAGATCTCCAAACAGAACAAGAAGGCCGGCTTCAGGACCGTGGGGACCATGACGCTGGACAAGTCCGGCGGCAAGAAGGTCTTTCGCGACAAGAAGGGCATCTTCAACGAAGACAACAACCCCAAGACGGCGGCCAAGGCCTCGGCACAGGGGAACAAAATCCTCGAACCGTATTTGACCGCGCCGGAACTGACGGCCAAGGGTAACGTCCAAGACCCGGATCAGCGCCAACGGCGAAAATTTGAAATCCAGAGCAAGGAGTAGTCGCTTATGCCGGATGCCGGAGTGCCGACGACCGGATTGCTGTTCGGCGAAATCTACCTGAAACACGACACCGGCTACGGCCACCCGGAAAGGCCTGACCGGTTGACGGCCATCGTCCGGCGGCTGAAAGAAACCGGTCTGCTCGATCAGTTGGCCGCGATCGAGCCGGCGCCGGCCGACGCGCAGCGGCTCACGGCGGTTCATGCCCCGCAGTACGTCGAACGGGTCAAGGCAATGTGTGAAGGGGGACTTGGCTTCGTCGACTCGCCCGATGCGCCCGCGTGCGAGGAATCGTACCGTGCGGCGCTGAACGCCGTCGGGGGCGTGCTGGGCGCCGTCGATGCCGTAATGGAAGGGAAGATCGCGAACGCCTTTTGCGCCGTCCGTCCGCCCGGCCACCACGCGCTGAGAGACCACGCGATGGGCTTTTGCCTCTTCAACAACATCGCCATCGCCGCGCGGTATCTCCAGCAGCAGCACAAGCTGGCGAAGATACTCATCGCCGACTGGGACGTTCATCACGGCAACGGAACGCACGATATCTTCTACGACGACCCGACGGTATTTTACTTCAGCACGCACCGGTTTCCCTTCTACCCCATGACGGGCGGCGTGAGCGAGACGGGAAGCGGCGAAGGGACGGGCTACACAATGAACGTTCCTCTTTCCGCCGGCGCCGGCGACCGGGAACATCTCACGGCGTTTCGCGACGCGCTGAAGCCCGCGGCGGAGAAATTCGAGCCCGACTTCGTCCTCGTCTCCGCAGGGTTCGACTCGCACCGGCTCGATCCGCTGGGCGGTATGAACGTAACCACCGAGGGGTTCGCCGAGATGACGCGCATCGTCAAGGGAATTGCCGATGAGCACTGCGGCGGCCGCCTGGTTTCACTGCTCGAAGGCGGCTACAGCCTCGACGGGCTGGCCGAGTCGGCTGAAGCCCACATTCGCGTTCTTATGGAGTAGGAAGGATTACGGATGCCGCACGACATAAAGCCGCGACCGTTGGTCGCGCCGAGCAACGCGGGGAACGGCTTTTGGTAACGCCCGGCGCGACCAACGGTCGCGGCTTTATGGGCCCAATTGCCGAACTTATTTGCGAGCAATCGCTAACGTCCACAAGGAGACTACGATGAACCGAACCGTCGCGATTCTTGGAGCAGCCGCGTTGCTGGTTGCTGTTTCGAGCCGGCACGGCCATGGCCAAGTCAAAATCGCCGGCCAACTGAAGAAATGGCACCGTGTGACGCTCACGTTCGACGTGCCGGAAACCGGCGAGCAAGCGGACCCGAACCCGTTTCGCGACTATCGACTGAAGGTCACTTTCCGCCGCGGAAACAGGTCCGTCACCGTCCCGGGGTTTTATGCCGCCGACGGCAACGCGGCCGAGACCGGTGCAAGCAAGGGGAACAAGTGGCGGGTCCACTTCGCCCCGGACGAGACGGGCGAATGGACGTTCGCCGCTTCGTTTCGGACCGGCAAGGACATCGCGATCGACCCCGATCCGAAAGCTGGCAAACCCGTGCCGCCCGACGGGGCCACTGGCAAATTCACGATCAACAAAAGCGACAAATCGGGCGTCGATTTCCGCGGCAAAGGATTGCTCCGCTACGTCGGCCGCCGATACCTTCGTTTTGCCGACTCGGGCGAGTGGTTCCTCAAGGGCGGGGCCGACAGCCCCGAAAATTTCCTCGGCTATGCCGACTTCGACGGAACGTACGACTCAGGCGGCCGCAAGCGCAAGGGCGAAGCCGGAAGTAATAATAAGTTCGTTCACGCCTACGCTCCCCACGCCAAGGACTGGCACCCCGGCGATCCCACGTGGCAAGACGGCAAGGGCAAGGGAATCATCGGCGCAATCAACTACCTTTCCTCCAAGGGGATGAACAGCGTCTATTTTCTGACGATGAACGTCGCCGGCGACGGCAAAGACGTCTGGCCGTGGACCAAAATGGACGAGCGATTCCGGTTCGATTGCAGCAAGCTCGACCAGTGGGAGATCGTCTTCGGGCAGATGACCCGCAAGGGCGTCATGTTGCACGTGCTGACGCAAGAGACCGAAAATGACCAGTTGCTCGACGGCGGCGACCTGGGGCCCGAGCGGAAGCTCTACTACCGGGAGCTGATTGCCCGGTTCGCCCATCACCCGGCCGTCACGTGGAACCTCGGCGAGGAAAACACGAACACCGACAAGCAGCGGAAGGAGTTCTGCGACTACATCCGCGGGCTCGACCCGTACGACCACCCGATCGTCTGCCACACCTTCCCCGGCAAGTACGACCAGGTCTACAACCCCTTGCTCGGCTATAGAAACTTCGAGGGCCCGTCGCTCCAGACGAACGATACGCACCGTCAGACGATCAGGTGGATCGACCGCTCGGCCGAAGCGGGGCACCCGTGGGTCGTTTGTCTCGATGAGATCGGCCCCGCCCATACCGGCGTGAAGCCCGACAAGGACGACCCCGGCCACGACGAGGTCCGCCGGAAGCACCTTTGGGGCAACCTGATGGCCGGCGGGGCGGGCTGCGAATGGTACTTCGGCTACAAGTTTGCCCACAACGATCTCAACTGCGAGGACTGGCGGTCCCGCGACCGGATGTGGGACATGACCCGATTTGCCCTGGAGCTTTTTCAGAAGCACTTGCCGTTTACGGAGATGCAACACGCCGACGCCTTGACATCCGCCGGTGATGATTATTGCCTCGCGAAGCTGGGCGAGGTCTACGCGATCTATCTCCCCCGCGGCGGCACGACCGCGATCCGGCTGCCCGGCTCGAAGTACCGTGTCCATTGGTACAATCCGCGCCGCGGCGGCGATTTGCTCGCCGGCGCTTCCGGGACGCTCGCCGCGATGGGCGACGTTTCGATCGGCCCCCCGCCGAGTGAACCGGAAAAGGACTGGGCCGTGCTCGTGCGCCTAACCGACGTGTCGGCAAAGGATGTTTCCGCGATGAAGATGCTCCTTTGCAAGCCGACGAACGACGGTTCTTGGAGGCCGGCCGTCAAGCAGTCCTCCGGCCCGACCGCCGTGACCAGCTTCACGTTGATCAATGCCGAAACGGATCGCCCGATCCGCGGGTTCGAGAAGCTGACCGGCCAGGTGACGCTCGATCTGGCGAAGTTGCCGACGCGGAAACTGAGCCTCGTGGCCAACGTCACGGGCAGCCCGGGCAGCGTCCGGTTCTCGCTCGACGGCGAAACGAATTTCCGCACGGAGAGTTCTGCTCCTTATGCCTTGTCCGGAGACGCGGGCGGCGACTACAACGCATGGACACCAGCGCCGGGCGCTCACACCATCACCGCAACGCCGTTCGCCGGCGCCGGCGCAAGTGGAAGGCGGGGCAAGCCGTTGACCCTTCGCGTGAAGGTAAGCCGATAGCATTGGAGTCACGCGTCGGCGGCTGAAATGTTACGAACGTTCGTATCTTTTCCCGGATCGGATCGAGCGAGCCGGGCGTGCTGCTGCCGAAGTCCCGAGATGGTCTTCAGGGGCCACGCGGCGATTCATCATCACTCGTGCCGCCGGCGGGGGGAATGTACACTTCTCTTCCGCCTGCAAGCCTACCGTGATTCTCGAAAAAGCACCATTACCCCGGCATTCACGGCTTGTTGAGGATCAAAACCGGCACCGGGTCGCTCGCCCCCTGGTTATCGTCCTTGCCGCCCAGCGCGACGACGCGATACACCAACGGCTTGCCGGGCGGGGCCGTAAAGTCGATCCACTCCGGGCGGTTGTTCGGGTCGCCGGTGACCTGCGGCGGGCGGTAGGCAACGGCCGTCCACCGGCCGTCGCCAATTCTGCGGTCAACGCGGAAGCCGACCTCATTGTCCGACGCATCTGCCCACGTGATCCTGACGGCATCACCCTGGTACACCTCGGCCTTGACGTTCGCAGGCGGCGTCCGCTTGCCGCCGGGGTCGCCGACCTGCGAGCCCTGCATCGGTTTGACGTCGCTGCACGTATTGCCGACGAACGAGGCATCGGTGGCGTCCCGCTTTCCGACGTTGATCGAGCCGACCCAGCCGGGCGTGGTGTTCCAGCCGAACAACACGCCGGCCATGTTGACGTCCCAACCGCCGATGTAGCCGCTTTGGCCGTCGCCTTTCTCGTGGTGGTTGTAGGTCACCGCCCAGGAATAGACCTGCGTTCCGCCGTGGGCCTGACAGAGGATGCCTTCGCCGTCGTTGCCCGGCGAGGAGCCGAGGTTGTTGAACGTGTTGCGGTGGACCCAGAGGTTGCGTCCGCCGAGGTCGAACGCCCGGGAAAGGTTATCGGAAATGTACCCCGGTCCGCCGGGCGAAGTCTCCAGGTGGCCGTCGAGTGTCAGCTCCCAGCCGCCGATCCGCTCGGGGTCGTAGCCCTCGCGGAGCTTTTGCCGCTCGTTGTGATTCCGGGCGATAGTCACCCAATTCCCTGAAACGTTAAAACCCTTGTGGCCGTTGTTGTAGACGTAGTTGTCGACGACGACGACCCCGGGGGCGAAGTAGCCGGCGCCCGCCTTGCCGGCGGCCGAGATCTTCGTAAACCCGAGCATGGTCTTGTTGACGTCGATGCCGGCCACCTTGTTGTAGTCGAACAGGACAATGCTTTTGCGCGGCGGGTCGTAGCCGGCCTGCCCCTTGCCGAACGGGAACGTCCGCCGGGTCGTCTGCCGGTACTTGAAGTTCCGCCCGCGGCTCAGCGCCAGGTAATTGTTCGCCACGAACACCCGCGAGCCGTACACACCGATCCGCGGGCCGAACTTGAACATGTAGTAGCCGCCGGCGCCGAACCCTTTGGTGTAGTCGGGCCGGCCCATCGCGACCGACTCGTTGACCACGCACGACTGCTCGAGCGCGCAGCCGAAGACGAGCCGCCCGGCGCCGGCGCCGACGAACTCGCGGCCGCCGCCGGCAAACGGGTCCCAAGGGTGCGTGCCGTCCGCCTTGCGAAACGCCCAGGGGCGGAGCGTATAGGGGCTCTTCCACGATTCGGCCGTCGCCCACGTCTCGCCCCACTTGATGTCGGGCCCGAACCAGATTGTGCCGCCAACCAGCTCGACCCAGCAGACGCCGACGTCGTCGGCGTCCTTGAGCCGCTTGCCCGGGTCGGGCATCAGCCCGATGATGTTCCAGTCCCTCGGCGTCTCGGGTATAATCGTGAAAAACCGGCCGGTTACGTTGCCCTTGGCATCCCTGTCACGGCATTTGCCGGTAAAGGTGCCGGTTACTTCGTCCCCGTCGCGCCGCAGTTGGATTTCGTACGAGGCCTTTTCCTCTCCTTCTTTGCCGGGTATCGTCAATTCGACCGACAGGTTCACCGAGTCGCCCGACTGGCGGACCCGCGCCTTGCCGGGCCAGACGTCGCGGCCGTATCCCCGGCGAAACCCCTTGACCTCCGGCTGGATTTTGCCGCCGGGGACCGCGAAGCTGAGCACCAGCGGGGCGGGCTCGTAGCGGACCTTTCCGGTCTTCTTCTCGCGGTGTACGCGGAGGTCGCCGCCGTCGAGTTCGAGCGTGAGCCGCTCGCCGGCGTCGATCGCGTTCTCGCGCTTCTTGAACCCGAAGACAAACTTCGTCGGCAGTTGCAGCTTCCCGCCCGTTGCCCGGGGCTTCCCCTTTGGGGCTTCTCCGCGGACAACCACGCCGCTGCGGAGCATCAGCCCGCGGCCGTCCGGCCCGTCGAAGGGCCCCTTCGAGAAATCGTAGGTGCCTGCCGGGTAATACAGGACGCCGCCGCCTTGGGCCGCCAATTCGTCCCGGGCGTTTTCGAACCTCTCGAAGTCCGTCTTGCCCTTGGCGTACTCGGCCATGTTGATGACCCGCTCCCACTCGATCCGGTCGGTCCACGCCGGGTAGCCGAACCCGCCGGAGTAGTAAGCGGCAACCGGATTGTCGGTCGGCGCGTCGGCGGCCCGCAACGATGCGGCGGTCAACGCACATAATGCGAGCGCCCAAATCCGAACGTGTGGTTGCGACATTGCCGTACCTCGATTCCGAAACAAGTCGGGAGCAGCAAAGAAATAACTGAGGCCGTCCGGGAATTCGACCCTGTAGGGAACGCCCTCTGTGGCGTTCCGCAGATGGATCGTTGCCCAAAAGGAACGGCACAGAGACCGTTCCCCTACAGTGATTTCGGTCTGCAATTCCCGGACACCTTCAAATAACTGCCGCATCCTTCAGGCATACTCCTACGAGAAGGCCGTCCCCTTGGGCGTTATTCGCCGCGGAGTTTCATCCCCTGTTGGATGAGTTTCTCGCGGACTTCGTTAAGACTGGTGACGCCGAAGTTCTTGCACTCGAGCAGATCGTCGCCCGTGCGGCGGAGCAGCTCGCCAATGGTGTTGATCCCCAAACGGATCATGCACTTTCGGGCCCTGACCGAGAGGCTCAATTCGGAGATGGGTCGGGCCAGCAACGCCTGTTCGTCGGGCGAAAGCTCTTCCGGCTCATAGAGTTCGACGCGGCGTTCCTGGGCAAACTGGCCGAGGTGAAGTCCCCTGCTGCCGAGCATCTCCCGGATCTCGATAAGGCTCGTTTCGCCGAAGTTCTTGCTCGCGAGGAGCTCCTGCTCGGTACACCGGCACAGATCGCCGAGCGTCATGATGCCCATCTTCTGGAGGCAGTTCCGGCTGCGGACGGAGAGTTCGAAATCGGTGACCGGAATATCCATTACCTGGCTCATCCGATCGCGTTTCTTCTGGGCGTCTTCGTCGTAGTATTGCTCGCTGGCCGCCTCGGTATCCTTGAGAAACAGCCTTGCCCGACCGTTGTTGGGATAGGCCCGGAGTATCCGCTGGTAGCACTGGGCTGCTCGATCGTATTCTTCGCAATCTTCGTACAAGAGCCCCAGGTTCAACAGCGCGCCGACATGAGAAGGGAATTGGCCGCCTGCACGGCGATAGAACTCCAAGGCGGTGTCATCGTTCCCCCGCCGGTCATTCTCCAGGGCAAGTCCGAACAGCGCACCGCGGTGGTTGCTATCGGCGTCTACTGCGCGTTCGTATAACGCGACCACTTCGTCGGGATTTCCTCCCAGCGCGGCGACGGTGGCGGCGCGTTGGCTCAGGTACTCGGCAGTCTGCTCGACGGCGCCGGAGAGCTGATCGAGCGTTTCGAGCGCAGCCCGGGCGTTTCCGTCGATGCGGTGCACCTCAGTTTCACCCAAGGCGCACTCATCGTTGTTGTAACCGGCTTTTCGCGCAGCGGCGTAGCTTTCCAGCGCTTCTTCGTACTTCTCTTGGGCAAAACAAGACTTGGCCAAATAGAACTGCGCAAGCGCCCCGCCGTCTCCCTGGCGAAGGGCCTCGATCGCATCCTCATAACGCCCGAGCACGTACATGCAAACGCCTAACCGGACCATGCTGGCCGGCGTGTGGTCCCCCTTGACCTCCAGTTCCGCAACCGCGTCGCGGAGGGTCTGGTAGTTCGAATAGTCGGCGGCGATCGCGTCGACCAGTTGTTGTATCTGCGGCGGCCCGAACGAACCGTTGAACAAAACCACTTGTTTCAGATCGTATTCCAAGGCTTCCGTCATCGTCGATTTCTCCTCACAAGAATCCTCAATGGCCAACAATACCCAAAAGCCAGCGGTGGGAATCGAACCCACAACCCCCGCATTACGAATGCGGTGCTCTGCCAATTGAAGCTACGCTGGCTTTCTCCGGCATTTGCCGACGAACCGAGTGTAATCCATTAGAATACCAAAAATAGATCGGGAAACAAACCCCCAAAGCCGTATCCCGATTTTGCCGTGCCACCCGGCAGCGGGCCTCCCCGACTGAAGGCGGTACTGCGAACGGATCGGGGAGCTTGCCACGCCTATAGGTCCTGCAATAATGGAGGCTTGGCGGTCCTTCTTTGCCGGCGAATCCCACTAAAACGGTAAGGAGTAGAATTATGGCGGAAAAGACACGAAACACGGGCTTATGGAGGCTGTGGTGCTCGCTTGCCGCGGTCTTGTCCGTATGCACGAGTGTTCTATACGCTGCCGAAACCGACGCCCAACAGGCCGAGAAGGCCCTGGCACGGGAGATTCTGGACGCCGCGGGCATCCAAGGCGGCCTGATCGTACACATCGGTTGCGGTGACGCGAAGTTGACCGCGGCCATGCGTGCCACCGACAGATACCTCGTTCAGGGACTGGACGCCGATGCGAAAGACATGGAAAAAGCCCGCCGGTACATCCGGTCGCTCGGCGTGTACGGCAAAGTGGCCGTCGATCAACTCCGCGACAACCGGCTCCCTTACGTCGAGAACCTCGTCAACCTCGTCGTGTCGGAAGATATCGGCAACATTTCGATGGAAGAGGTTATACGTGTGTTGTGCCCGAACGGTGTTGCATACATCAAAGCGGACGGCAAATGGACAAAAACCGTCAAGCCTCGCCCCGAGGAGATCGACGAGTGGACGCACTTTCTGCACGGGCCGGACAACAACGCGGTTGCGCACGACTCGGTTGTCGACTTGCCGCGCCGGCTCCAATGGCTGGGGCTGCCGAAGTTCGCCAGGGCCCACGAGCAGGCGGCCAGCCTCAGCGCGTGTGTCACGGCCGGCGGCCGCCTCTTCTATATCATCGACGACACGCCTCGTGCAGACATTCGCTTTCCTGCCGAGTGGTCGCTGGTTGCCCGCGATGCGTTTAGCGGCGTGCCCTTGTGGAAACGCCCGATCCCGGCGTGGATCAATCAGCTTCGCCGGTTCCGGTCGGGACCTGCGGAAACGGCGTTTCGGCTCGCCGCCAAGAACGACCGCGTTTACGCCACGCTCGGCATCGACGCCCCGGTGAGTATTCTCGACGCGGCGACCGGCAAAACCCTGGCAACCTGCGCGGGTACAAAAGACGCCCGGCAGATCCTCTGCATCGGCGACGTGCTCGTGGTTCTCGTCGATACCCGGCCCCAGGCGAACGAGGGTAAGGATTCCGCGATACGAAGGGGGCGGGAACCGGCGTCCGGCAAACGCGCCATCGTCGCCGCCGACCCAGCCACCGGAAAAACCATCTGGCGCAAAGAAATCGAGGCGTTCGTCCATCCGACGCTCGCCGCCCGCGGCGGCCGCTTGTTCTATCAAACGAATGCCGACGTTTACTGTTTGGATCTCGGCGACGGAAAGCAGGTATGGAGTGTCCCGGCGAAGATGGAGCTCGCCGGTCACGAGGCCGGCTGGGAGTCACCCACGCTGGTCGCCGGCGATGGAGTTGTCTACTGTGCCGACTTCAAGAAGCTCATCGCCTTTTCGGCAAAGGACGGCAAGGTTTTGTGGCAGGGACCTTCCAGAGCGGGATACAATTCCCCGCCCGAGGTGTTCCTGATCGGCGGTTTAGTGTGGACGAAGGGAAAAGGCATGACCGGTGCGGATCCGAACACGGGAGCCGTGAAAAAGGAAGTCCCCACGATCGGCGGCTACATGCACCATCGCTGCTACCGCAACAAGGCGACCGATCGTTTCATCCTGCGGGGCGACCAGGGGGTGCAGTTCGTCGATCTGGAGTCGGGCAACGCTCGGATACACCACTGGATCCGCGGCACGTGCCAATACGGGATCATGCCCGCCAACGGATTGCTCTATGTTACTCCCGACTCGTGCGCCTGCAACTTGAAAACCAAGCTGAATGGGTTCTGGACCCTGGCGCCGGACGCGGGACAGAAAAGCAAGGGCCCCAAGGGCGAAAGACTGGAAAAGGGGCCCGCGCTCGGCAAGATCGACGCGAAGACGCCGCCTGGCGCCGACTCGAATGCGTGGCCCGTCTATCGCCACGACTTCGCCCGAAGCGGAATGACGAAAGCCAGCGGTCCGGACGAACTCAAGCCGGCGTGGACCGCCGACATCGGCGGCCGGCTATCCGGTGTTACCGTTGCCGGCGGCAAGGTCTTCGTGGCGGCGGTCGACAAGAACACGGTCTACGCACTCGGCGAGAACTCCGGGAAGACGGTTTGGACCTTTACGGCGGGTGGGCGAATTGACTCGCCGCCGACGATCTACAAAGGGATGGCCCTGTTCGGCTCGGCCGACGGATACGTGTATGCACTGCGTGCGGCCGACGGAGAGTTGGCGTGGCGATTCCGCGCCGCGCCCGAGGACCGCAGGACCTTCGTCAACGGGCAAATCGAATCGGTCTGGCCCGTTCACGGAAGTGTCATCGTCCATGATGGCAAATTGACGGTCGCGGCCGGCCGCTCGTCCTATCTCGACGGCGGCATTCACGTCTACCGCCTCGATCCGGGGACCGGCAAGATGCTCTCCGAGACCGTGATGTATAGCCCCGATCCCAAAACCGGTAAGCAGCCGACCGGCGGCGACCGCAAGGACGTGCGAGGTGCATTGTCCGACATCCTCGTCTCCGATGGTGAAGACGTCTACATGCGGCACGTGAAACTGGACTTCAAGACCGGCAACGAGACGGGCAAGGGAGTCCATCTGTTCTGTCCGATCGGGTTGTTGGACGATACCTGGTGGCACCGGGCCTACTGGCTCGTAAACGACCACTTCATCTCGCACTGGAGCGGCTGGTGGAAAGTCGGCAATCAGGTCCCGTCCGGCCGGATCCTCTCGTACGACGACGTGTCCATTTTCGGTTACGGCCGCGACAAGTATCCCGGCGGAAATACGGGCCAGTGGCGCGGCGGCGAGAAATACCAGCTTTTTGCGGCCGACCGGGCCTCGCCCGGCCAGCAGGCAAAACAGGAGCCGAAACCGGTTGAGAAACCGGTTGCCGGAAAGAAGTCTGGAAAGCGGGCGCGAAGACCCAAACAGCCGCCGCCCCCGCCGCAGAAGTATCGCTGGACGACGCAAATACCGTTCTACGTAAGGGCCATGGTCGTTGCCGGCGAGAAGATGTTCCTCGCCGGCCCGTCTGAAATGACGGAGACGAAGGGAGGCGGCGGATCTCTCGATCTCGTGAACCCGGCAGACGCCCTTGCCGCCTGGGAAGGAAAAAAGGGCGTCATGCTATGGGCCGTTTCGACGAAGGACGGCAAAAAGTTGGCCGAAACGAAGCTCGACAGCCTGCCCGTCTGGGACGGTATGGCCGCCATCGACGGACGGCTGTACCTCGCAACCCAAGACGGCAAAGTCGTCTGTTTCGGCGGCCGGTAGGATACCCCGATCCCTCGATTATTCTATTCTTCGTCGGAGTCGGACACTACGTACTTCTGGGGTCCTTGCCGGAACTGTTGCAAGGTTTCCTCGCAGGAGAAAGCGTAGAGCCGGCCGTTGCAGGTGATGCAGTAGTCCGTGTGGCCGGGTACGCGGCGGCCTTGAACAAGCAGCACCGGGTCGCGGCCCTCGTAGGCCGGCGAATACCGCTCGGGATCGGCCAGAAACCGCCCGCGGGCCCCGAGGTTCGAGAAGAAGAAGGTCTGGCCGTGGTAGACCGCTGAGAGACCGGAGTTGCCCGGTGTCCAGCGTTCCTTCTCGATCAGCTCGACCGGACAGTAGCCGTCCAGGGCCAAAACGAAATCACTATTCGAGAAGCCTGCCGAATCGTTCTTCTGCGGTGCTTCGGAGGAGACGGAGGGGACCGGCCGCCCGACGAGAAGAGTGCCGGCACTGCCGCCTCGAAAGCCGGCGTTCAAGGCCAACGCCCAATTGGCCCTGGGCGGTTCCATCTCGGGCGGGCTCGCCGGTTCGATCTCGGAGTGCCCCGGCGCGTCAATCGGCGCGTCAATCTTGGCGTGGCCCGGCGGGTCAATCTCGGCATGGTTTGGCCGGGCGGCCTCCGGTTGCTGCGGCGGCGCCGACAACGTCGGCTCGACGATCGTTTCTCCGCGAGCCGCCAGGGACTGTGGCTCGTTGACACGGGCCCGCAACGGCGCTGCCGACGCCACGAACTCCTCGGCGAGTTCCCGCAACGGGCGAGCGTCGGGTGGATCGTCCTGCAACAGACGCGTGGGCGCAGATTCGGGAATGGATTCTTCCAACAGCTCGGCTGCGGGTGCCGGCGATGGAAGATCCTCATGCTGTTCGGGATTCTCCTCAACAACCTCGTGCAAAGGACGCGCCGGCGGCTCCAGGTCCGCAAGTTTTTCCGGCGGATCGGACGGTCCGCGAGACGGTGATCCGGCTATCGCTGGCGGCGGCGGTTCTTCGGAAACCGGGACGGGCGGATGCGGCATGAAATAGGGCTGATACGTCCCGTCATCTCCCATATCGAAGGGATTACCGGCCGGCTCCCTCTCGAAAGGACCCTCGACCGGCTCTTCGGCCGGTATTTCGATCGGTTTCTTCGCGGGAAGGTTGTCCTCCTCGGAAGGGTCGGGCAAGATCGAGTCGGGGCTGACGGGCAGACCCGGGAGGGTTTTCGGCAATCCGGGCAGGGCTTCCAGCGGGGCCGTTCCCGCCGGGGGTGTCGCTTCCGGTTCGATCGGCGCTTCCGGCGTACCCCGGTCGATTGGGAGGGGCTCGTCGGGCGGAAGAAGCCCTTCTTCGGGCGTGAGGATCGTCTCAGGGACCGCTTCCGGCGGCGGCAACTCTTGGCCGGCCGGCGCGGGGATTGTTTCGATGCCGACGGATTGGGGAAAGGTAACCTCGGGGCGCGGCTCATCCGGCCACTGCCGCCAGGTCGTTGGAAAATAGCCGAAGTGCTTTACATTGGGGATGCAGATGCAACCTCCGCCGCACGGCAAGGGATAAGCATAGGGCACAGGCGTGCTTGCCAATGTCGAGCTGCCGCCTTGCATCAGCAGTGCGATCAGGCCGCAACATGCCGCAAAAGCAGCCCAGCGTATCGATCTGGTCATTTGAATTTCCCCCTTGCTCAGGCAGTCTGCCATCGTACAGGTAGCCGAACCGTGCCGGACTTACCAGCCTCGGAATCTGCCTCCCAGTCGTTGCGTGCTTCGAATGGTGGAAACCCCCAGCGACGTCACGCCGAGAAGCCGCTGGACGGGATCGGTGACCTTGCTGATGAAGTTCGTCGCGGCAATCAGTCTGTCCTCGGCGATGAACACGCGATCATCCGGCAGGATTTGATAGTTGGTTGCTGTCGAGGCCCCTTGTGTAATCGCGTTGTAGTCGATTGGCAGGATCTGGTCACACCCGGAACCGCCCGGCGCGGGCCGGGCAATCCAGATCTTCTTGCTCGACAACTGGGGGAGGCCGCCCACGTTGCCCAACGCGTCGAGCACGGTTTCGTTGCCGGTGACCGGAATACGAACCACGTTGTCTCCCAGACCTGCCCCCTCGGTAATGACATAGTACACCTTGCTGTTGAAGGCGATTACCTCGACCGAGACGTCGGGTGAATCAAAGAACTGAGAAAGGTGCTTCGTCAGCAAGACTTTCGCTTCGGTGACCGTCTTGCCCGCCACGTAGACCGATCCGTACTGGCGCAGGTTGACCGTGCCGTCGGGACCGACCAGGTACTCACCGGTTACCGGCTGCGTCCCGGCGGCCCGAGCCAACTGGACCGAAACTTCCGGTTGACGCAGTTGCTGCGACAGGTGTTTGGTGATCGTCTCCTTGGCCTCCTCGATGGTCATTCCAGCCACACGGACTTTCCCGTAGGCCGGGCCCAGATTGACCGTTCCTTCACCCTCGATCAAATAGAAGTCGTCGATTGGTTGCCCCAGCAAGGTCCCCACCACTTGGACCTGCAACACGTCAAAAATCGCGGCCCGGTACGGCGGCAGCGGTACCAGCTTGAGCACCTCGATCAGCAAGACGTCGGGCGGCTCGATGCGGTAGGCCGGCAGCGACATCATCGCCAACTCCCGCGGCGGCGGTCCCAGCATCGCCGGAACCGGCTCCTGGAGTGTTGGATCGTAGTAATCGAACGTCCGGCAACCTGCTACACCCGTCACCACACAGACGGCCGCCGCCAGTAGCAGGCAGATCCGCAGGGTTGGGCAAGACCTCTTCATGGGCAGATTCCCCGGTTTGTTTGGCAAATCTAGCGAAGCGAGTAAAACGCGTGTTAATCTGGGGAGTTTGGCGGCCGCGCATGGACCGGCAAACTCCTTCTACTCAACGCCTTCGGAATAATCGGCAAAGTTTACCAACCACTTGAGGGCAATGAGGGAGCAGCCGGACATATTATTAAGGGGCGACTGAAGAATAACTTTCCGATTTGGATTGAAAGTAGGGGGCACCCGCCCCCGGCCCATAACCGAACGAGCCAAGTGCCGGGGGCAGGTGCCCCCTCCTTTATTCCTGAATCCGGCAAGTAATTATGGGTATTCAGGGATTAGGGTGGCGGGAAGATGTTTGAAGTAGACGATGTAAGGGGTTGCTGGAGGTGGGGAGGTGCGTTTTCAGAACAAAGGAGAGTTGTTGGGATGGAAGAGGGCCGTGAG
>Ga0180432_10002684_pt1 | contig 26480 bp, 23 predicted proteins | sample SS_ome_10_FD_132414 | JGI IMG/M metagenome (GOLD analysis project Ga0180432, IMG submission 132414) | Hypersaline lake sediment archaeal communities from the Salton Sea, California, USA - SS_1_MS_2 metaG | ecosystem: Environmental > Aquatic > Non-marine Saline and Alkaline > Hypersaline >... | reverse complement strand
GTATTTAAGAACGGGCAAAAAAACCGGTAACAGCTCCATTGAGCAAATATCCAAAGTTTACGGTGCACAGGCCGTTGTCGTATCCATCGATCCAAGGAGAGTTTATGTATCATCACCGGACCAGACAAATCACCAGATGATCAAAACAGAACAAAAAGGTCCCCTGGGAGAAGCGTACTGCTGGTATCAATGTACCATCAAAGGGGGGAGAGAAGGCAGAGACCTGGATGCGATAACCCTCGCACAAGTCTGCGAAGAGTTAGGCGCCGGAGAGATACTGTTAAATTGCATCGATAGAGACGGTACGGATTCCGGTTATGATATTGAGTTAATCAATGCCGTTAAAAATGCCGTAACCATTCCGGTAATCGCATCCAGTGGTGCAGGCTGCGTTGAACATTTTTACGAAGTATTTACAAAAACACAAGCAGAATCCGCGCTGGCAGCCGGAATATTTCACAGAAAAGAAGTGTCTATACCCGAGGTAAAAAATTATCTGAGGGATAAGGTGGAGACTCGGTCACTAACAAGTGTCCATCCATAAATGGTCTTTTTGTCCAATCTCTGCGTTATACTCAAAAAATAATCCTCGGAATATTAAACATATGCCTGCCTGCCCCGCCTGCCCCGTAGCTCCGGAAGATGGTACTGGGGTAGGTCCGGCAGATTGTACCGGGGCGGTTATTTTTTTCGCATGCCTTGATCTTGAATAAAAATCCTCATTTATGGATGGACACTAACAAAGAATTAAAAAAGATGTGACCACACGATAAGACAGGGCAAACGTATATGAATCCCAATATAGGGAGGACGCTCCACGACGGCATGTATCTCTTTCCAACCGACTGAAACTTGTGCTTAAGCACCCGTAAGCCCAAGCCGTGCCAGAGTTATTAAGAACAATTCGTCGATAAATTACCCCATTGATTGTTTAAGTCATAATTTTATTCGGCTCGGGCTAACGCGTGCTAAAGCCCTTCAAACAGTCAGTCGGTTTCCAAGAGAAACACGCCATCGTTACGCTGCACCGAAATCAAATGGGTTTACCCTGCAGGATTAGACAAAATTGATTGCATTTTATACAATCAAATGTAATAAATTAAGATGAGTTTTTCATTACAAACACTTAGGGTTCACGAAAAAATAAATTTACAATTTTGGGGGTTGAGGTGCCCGGCTGGCAAGGCACGAAAACTTAAGGAATATCAAGCATATTTCCTGTTTTCGTAACGCAGCCAGTCGGGATGCATCGGCATCCAAAATGTGAAGTTATTTTTTAGTGATTCCGTAATCAAAGAGGTAAACAATATGGCCATAATAACGATCAGCAGAGATTATGCTTCAGGCGGAAGGAAAGTCGGCCGGATACTTGCCAAAAGACTCGGCTATCAATTCGTTGACAAATCTCTTTTCCAAAAAATAGCCGAAGATCTTAATGTCTCGGAAAGAACCTTGGAGTCCTATGAAAAGAGTCGAGAATATCGAATATCTGATATTTTCTCAAAAGTATTCAACAAAAGCTATATTCAGCGAATTGTGGGGCACGATAAAAGCGTGGTCGAAGAAAAAGAATACCAAAAGAGCCTAAAAAATCTTATTTTGAAAACGGCTGAAGAAGATAATGTGGTAATTATTGGTCGCGCCGCCTATTTTTTTTTAAAAGACATGAAAAATTGTTATCATTTTCATTTGATTGCGCCAATGAATTGGCGGAAAAAATACGCGGTGGAAGAATTGAAACTCCCCACCAATCGCGCCAAGGGGATTTTAGAAAAAAGTGATATCAATCACCTTTGGTTCCATCGCCTGATTTGTGGCAATAGATTTAATGACCCGTTTTTGTTTCATCTGACGTTGAACTTGGGATTGATTCCCATTGAAAAAGCGGTTGAGATTATAATTTCGGTAGTAAAGTGAAGAATTCGTAAAAAATTTAAAACGGCGTTTTACAAAGTCTCATTCCAATGTAAAACGCCATGCACAAAACCATTCTTCGGGATGATTATCCGGCGGACAGCCGATGCATTCGGTTCGTATTCTCGGATCTATGGCTTCGGCAAAATAGGTATACTCCACCAGTCCCCCCGACTTGCAGGGATAATCGTCAAGGCCTTTTCGTTTGCGTGCGGATTGAACCCTGCACTCGTTCATTTGAAAAACAAAACTGTCAGACCTCTCATCAACAATGGATTGCGTGTTGATACAGGCATAGACACGAAAATTAAGCGCCTTTTTTAAACCCTCCAGACCGGGTTTTTCAGAAAGATTCAAAAAGTTCTTAATGGCCTGAGCTTCAAAGGGCGAAAACTGGGCCCAGCAGGAATCATTACATCGCTTGGCATCATTCATCCCATGTGTAAATTCCACAGCCTGAAACCATACCCCGTCATTGGCCAGCCAGTTTACGGCCACACCATCCATAAGTTCCATCAGAGATTCTTTTGACGTGTTCAACAGGGGCAACGGGATGCCGTCTTTCATTTCAAATCCGAGGGCTTTTGACAGCCGTTTCATTTGAATGCCATAACTTCTTTCAGATGCTTTTTTAAGAATATCCAAAGCCTTTTCCATACCCATCTGGTGTTTGACTTCATTAAACCAGAGGGCATAATGGATGATGATGCGATGAAACATGTCCAGAACCAGCCGGGCCGTATTTTCATGATCCAGATCTTCTATCTTCTCTGCTTTATTTACGTCCAAAATAGCTCCTTTTTTAGCAGTGATTCGATTTAGAGTATTATCTCCCCTTCCATACGGGTTTCCTTTTTTCCACAAAGGCCGTTACCCCTTCCCGGGCATCTTCGGTCGCACAAAGTGCAGCAAACAACTCTCCCAGATAATCGATGGATTGATGATATGGAAGGTCTGCCATGCCGTAGATTCCTGTCTTCCCGATCTGAAGCGCCAAGGGACTTTTCTTTGCCAGCTTGGCGGCGAGTTTCATAGTGGCGGCTTCGAGTTCTTCCGGCGGCACCACCTTGTTTATGAGTCCCAGCTTTTCAGCTTCAGCAGCGGAGATAATGTCACCGCCCAGTACCATCTCAAGAGTTTTTTTGCGTCCCAGGGAACGAACCATGGGAACCGCCGGACCCAGACAGATTAATCCAACGTTTATGGCGGTGGTTCCAAACTTTGCATCTTCGGCGGCCACCGCCAAATCACAGGCAAACACAAGTCCTGACCCGTTCGCAAGGGCATAGCCCTTGACCGAAGCGATGACAGGCTTTTTCATCCTAGCAATGGTGTGGTTATGCTCGTCCATCAACTTTATAAATTCCCGGTAGTCTTTATGACTTTTATCTTTAAACTCAGAAAGTGAGATACCCGTTGAAAAATGTTTTCCCGAAGCCTGGATGACGACCACACGGATTTCATCATCCTGATCCATATCCCGAAGTGCGTCATTCAATTTTCCGGCAAAGGAAACATTAAACGTATTCATCTCTTCGGGTCGATTGAGCGTAATCAAACCTATCATGTCCTGCTTATCTACTAAAATCGGTTCGTTCTCCATGACATACCCTCCTTTTGAATTTTATAGTATTATCCGGATAAATATGTTTTTTTTAAATATTCAATTTTTACCGAAAAAATCAACCCTTTTCGTAGTATTCCAATAAATGATAATGCAAAGCTATCACCCTGCATGTTTTAGCGAACGAGCGCTCAGTCAAAAATAGCTTTAATTAATATCTTTGGCTACCTGACTTGTCAATATCTTTTTCATGACATTGCAGGATAAACGCATTTTATTTGGGTTGAGCGTAGCGACGGCGTGTTTCTCTTGGAAACCGACTGACTGTTTGAAGGACTTTAGCACGCGTTAGCCCGAGGCGAATAAGATGATGGCTAAAAAAATCAATAGGATATTCTAATAACGGATTGTTTTTAAAAACTTTGACACGGCTTGGGCTTACGGGTGCTTAAGCACAAGTTTCAGTCGGTTGGAAAGAGATATACGCCGTCGTGGAGCGTTCTCCCTGTATCGAGGATTCAAATGCGTTTGCCCTGCATACCATTGGATTGTAAGAAGTTAAGCCATGCTATTCTGTAAAAAAAATCTTGACACCAAAAACATCTATATAGTACAAATTTCGAACGAGCGCTCAGTCATAATTTAAACCCAGAGGCATACATTTTTCAAAAAATATTTTTGTGGAGGGTTGATGGAAAAAATACGAGCGATAAAAGGAATACCCACCCAAATAAAAAATCCTGACCTTGTGGCGCAACGGCATCGCCAGATTGTTGATGCTGCGGTTCAACTTTTCATCGAACAGGGTTTTCATAAGACTACAACCCGGCAAATCGCCCGTGCCGCGGGTTTTTCCATCGGTTCATTATATGAATATATCGCCTCGAAAGAAGATATTCTGTATCTGGTTTGCGATGCCATCCATGCGGAGGTCGAACGGGGTGTTTCACAAGCGATGGCCAGAGCATCCGGTGGCCATAATCCATTGGCCGAAGTCATCCGGGAGTATTTTTTGGTTTGTAACCGTATGAGTGATCATATTTTACTTATTTACCAGGAGACCCAATCCCTGCCGCCAAGATGGCGTAAAAAAGTACTCGAAAACGAAGTCCGTATTACCGGTGTCTTTATGGAAGTGCTCGCCCGTCTTATTTCATCCGGCGATTTACCTCACATTAGTGAGCGTTCCATGGAACTTGTCGCACACAATATTTCTGTCTTGGGCCATATGTGGACGTTCCGGAGATGGTTTCTGGCACGCCATTACAGCATTGAGGATTATATTGAGCTTCAAACCGAATTTATTTTTGGTAATGTTTAAACGTAATATTTTGTAAAAAAGGAGGGGGAATGAGCGTTGAAGTTTACAAGCCCGAACACCATATCAGAGTGGTTACGGCAACATCACTTTTTGACGGTCATGACGCATCCATAAATATCACGCGCCGTTTGCTCCAGGATACCGGCGTAGAAGTCATACATCTGGGTCATAACCGATCCGCTCAGGAAATTGTGGATGCCGCAATCCAGGAAGATGTTCAAGGGGTGGCGGTGTCGAGTTATCAGGGGGGGCATGTGGAATTCTTCAAATATGTTGTGGACCTTTTGAAAGCGGCGGGAGTCTCACATATCAAGATTTTCGGCGGAGGCGGTGGTGTCATCGTCCCCCACGAGATCAAAGAACTGGAAGAATACGGCGTAACCAAAATATATTCCCCCGAGGACGGCGCCAAAATGGGACTCCAGGGCATGATTAACCATATGGTTAAACTTATGGATTTTTCTACCGTCCGGAAAACGGATTTTGATGTTGCCGGCCTGATTCCGCAAAACAAATTCACGGTGGCAAACCTTATTACCGCCGTTGAACTGGCCAAAGAAAAACAAGACGGACATCTTGCCGCCCTTAGATCACATCTTTTAAAAAAGATCGGCAACCGGAAAACGCCGACCATCGGTATTACCGGCACAGGCGGATCCGGGAAGTCGTCTCTGACGGATGAGCTGATTTTGCGAATGTTACACGACCTCAAAGATATTAAGCTGGCAATTATCATCAGTGATCCTTCGCGGCGCAAAACCGGAGGTGCGCTTTTAGGTGACCGCATACGAATGAACGCCATTTCAAACCCCAGAGTTTACATGCGCAGCTTGGCAACCCGTCGATCAGGGACGGAAATTCCCCATGCACTGGCCGAAACGTTAAACGTAGTCAAAGCAGCCGGCTTTGATCTGGTGATTGCCGAAACAGCAGGTATCGGACAGGGAGATTCAAATATTGTGGACATGGTGGATGTATCTATTTATGTCATGACCGGTGAATTTGGCGCCGCCACTCAGCTCGAAAAGATAGACATGCTCGATTTTGCCGATCTTATTGTGGTAAATAAATTCGAAAAAAGGGGCAGCCAGGATGCGGTTCGTGAGGTTCGCAAGCAGGTCCAACGCAACCGAAAGGCATGGAACCGGTCGCCTGAAGAAATGCCTGTGTATGGAACCATCGCATCCAAATTTAATGATGATGGTGTCACCGCCCTGTATCATGCCGTTATAAATGAACTGGCTGAAAAAACAGGCATAATATTTATATCGACCTTGTCCGGAATCGACACCCGGATATCTACATCCAAAACCATCATTATCCCGCCGGAACGTACCCGTTACCTTGCTGAAATTTCGGAAACCGTCAGATCCTATCACCGGCACACAATAGAACAGGCCGATGCGGTGCGGAAAGCCTGGCATCTCAAAGAAGCTGCAAAAGCCATGAGCGGTGATGATCTCCAAGGAGACACATCCGGGATTCTTTCACGCCTTAAAACGGAAATTGAAAAAGCGGAAAAATCTTTGGATCCGGAAACGATCCGGTTGCTTGATGACTGGAAAGAGATCAAAAAAATCTACAGCAAAGATGACCTCACTTACCGTGTCCGAAACCGGGAAATCAGGGTTCCACTTTTCACGGAATCATTGGCGCATACCCGAATCCCGAAGATTGTTCTCCCCAAATTTAAGGATCCCGGTGAAATTTATGCATGGTTGAGGGAAGAAAATGTATCCGGCCGTTTTCCGTTTACCGCCGGTGTGTTTCCTTTAAAACGGGTTGACGAGGATCCGACCCGCATGTTCGCCGGTGAAGGTGATCCCATACGGACGAACAAAAGATTCAAGCTTCTTTCCGCCAACTATGAGGCCAAACGTCTCTCAACGGCCTTCGATTCCGTAACGCTATACGGATATGACCCGGATTCGCGACCCGATATTTACGGCAAAGTCGGCACCTCGGGCGTAAGCATCTGCACCATTGATGACGTCAAGCTGCTTTATGACGGATTCAATCTTTGTGCGCCCAATACATCTGTTTCCATGACCATAAACGGTCCGGCACCCATCATGCTTGCCATGTTCTTAAACACGGCTATCGACCAGCAGGTTACCGCGTTTTGCACGAATAAAGGAAGAAATCCAACTGAAAAAGAATACAAAGACATTTGTTCCGTGACGCTGCCCAATGTTCGCGGCACGATTCAGGCAGACATTTTAAAAGAGGATCAGGGGCAAAACACCTGTATTTTTTCCATTGAATTCGCATTGAAAATGATGGGGGACATTCAGGAATACTTCATAAAAAATAATGTCCAAAATTTCTACTCGGTCTCCATTTCAGGATATCACATTGCCGAAGCCGGCGCCAATCCGATCACGCAGCTTGCCTTTACCCTTGCCAACGGCTTTACCTATGTGGAATATTATCTTTCCCGCGGTATGCCCATTGACAGCTTTGCACCCAATTTGTCGTTCTTCTTTTCCAACGGCATGGATCCGGAGTATACGGTTATCGGCAGGGTGGCCAGACGCATCTGGTCCATCGCCATCAGAAATAAATACGGCGGGTCTGTCCGATCCCAAATGCTAAAATACCATGTCCAGACATCGGGACGCTCTTTACACAGCCAGGATATTCAGTTTAACGATATCCGGACAACACTCCAGGCCCTTTGTGCCATTTATGACAACTGCAACAGTCTCCACACCAACGCCTTTGACGAAGCCATTACCACGCCGAGCAATGAGTCGGTGCGACGGGCCCTGGCCATCCAGCTGATCATTAATCGTGAGTGGGGACTTGCCAATAATGAAAATTTAAACCAGGGCAGCTTTGTTGTTGAGGAGTTGACACGCCTGGTAGAAGAAGCGGTCCTGGCGGAATTCGACAGGATTACCGAACGCGGCGGAGTACTGGGAGCCATGGAGACCGGTTACCAGAGAAGCAAGATTCAGGAGGAGTCGATGTATTATGAAAACCTGAAACATACGGGAAAATTTCCGATCATTGGCGTGAACACCTTCAGGGACCCTGACGCCGATATGGAGCAGATGGCCGAGTGTATCGAACTGTCAAGAGCCACCCAGGCCGAAAAGGAATCACAGCTCCGTCGCCTGGCTGCATTCAAAAAACAGAATGAAAAACAAGCACCCCAAGCACTTGAACGCCTTCAAAAAGCAGCGTTGTCCGGAGACAACATATTTGTCGAACTTATGGAAACGGTCAAGGTTTGCACACTGGGTCAAATTACCCAGGCGTTGTATGATGTGGGGGGGCAGTATCGACGCAACATGTAATAACATACCAAATATTGAAATGCTTAAAATGATCTAAATTTCCTAAAACAATGAAGGAGAATAGATGAAATGAAAGAAGCAGTGATCGTCAGTGCAGTGCGAACTCCCATTGGAAACTTTAACGGTTCGCTGGGGACCATCGGCGCAACACGACTGGGAGCCGTTGTGATTGAAGCGGCGGTTGAACGGGCGCACATCAGCAAGGATGATGTGAATGAAGTAATCATGGGTATGGCGCTCCCGTGCGGCTACGGCCAAAATCCGGCCCGGCAGGCAGCCATCCAGGCGGGAATGCCCTGGGAGGTTGAATGTCTCACCGTCAATAAGGTTTGTGGTTCGGCCTTAAAGTCGGTGATGTTGGCTGCCCAGGCCATTCAGGTGAATGATGCGGACATTGTTGTCGCAGGCGGAATGGAAAACATGAGCATGGCACCCTATTATCTTGAAAAGGCCCGGTTTGGATATCGCATGGGGCCGGGCAAAATCCAAGATCACATGATACATGACGGAATCTGGGATATTGTTAACGACTTTCATATGGGCATTACCAATGAGCTGAGTTCGGATAAGTATAATATCAGCCGCCAAGATCAGGATCATTATGCCGCCGAATCCTATGACCGAGCCCTTGATGCTATAAGATCCGGCAGGTTCAAAAATGAAATTGTTCCGGTTAAAGTCCCCCGGCGAAAAGGCGACCCTGTGGTCTTTGATCAGGATGAGTGTCCCCGGGAGACTTCTTTGGAAACTCTTTCAAAGATGAAGCCCGTGTTTCAAAAGGATGGGAAAGGGACCGTCGGCAATTCATCCATCGTTAGTGACGGTGCTGCAGCGGTGGTCGTCATGTCCAAAGACAGGGCAAAACAAATGGGATGTAACATTCTAGCGACCATCGGCGCCCAGGCAGCATACGGTGTCGACTTAAAAGACCTTCTGACAGCGCCCATCTGGGCCATCCCGAAATGTTTAAAAAAAGAAGGAATCTTAATAGATGACGTGGACATTTTTGAAATTAATGAAGCGTTCAGCGGGTCTACTGTAGCGGTGCTGCGGGAACTGGGTTTGGATCCTGAAAAGGTCAACGTAAACGGTGGGAGCGTTGCGCTGGGGCATCCGATCGGCGCCAGCGGATGCCGGGTGCTTGTGACTCTGTTACATGAAATGATTCGGCAGGACAAAAAAATCGGTGTTGCTTCCTTGTGCCTTGGCGGTGGTGAAGCCGTCGCCATGGTGGTAAAACGATAAATGCAGGGCTACTGACCTATCGTAAATTCAGATTCAACATATTTGAATGAAGAATCCACATCTTGAGGGCATATAAAAGATGAACGTCGAACATCGAACATCGAACGTTGAACATTGAATAATGTATTCTACCATTTATAATAAAGACAAAGCGAAGCGCCTTCCACATTCGACGTTCGATGTTGAACGTTCGATGTTCGATGTTCAAATTGTTGCGTCTGAAATTACGACTAAACCTTCATATCACGTTGAGATTACATATACAGGTCAGGAGTTCTGAAATGAAAAAATGTTAACGGTTATTTGTTATATGTTATTTGTTTGCGAACAACCGATAAAGATTGTCTGACAAGGGCGTTTAAGGAGACTATTATGGATATAAAAACCTTCGGCGTTGTGGGCGCCGGCCAGATGGGAAACGGAATCGCAATGGTTGCTGCCGTGAGCGGTCTTGAAGTAATTATGAGCGATATAAAGACCGAATTTGTCCAACGGGGTCTTGAAAACATCAAAAAAAATTTGCAGCGCAGTGTCGACAAAACCAAAATGACCGATGAAGAGAGGAATGGGGTTTTAAATCGGATAAAAACAACCTTAGATATCCAGGAGATGTCAGCGGCCGATTTTGTAATCGAGGCGGCCACCGAGTATGAACCGATCAAGTTTCAGATATTTAAGGACCTGGATCAAATCTGCGCGCATGCTGTGATTCTGGCAACCAATACGTCTTCCATCCCCATCGGCCGGATTGCGGCTCAAACCAAACGTCCTGAAAAAATTATCGGGATGCATTTTATGAATCCGGTACCGGTGATGAAGCTGGTTGAGGTCATCCGGGGCCTTGCAACTTCAGATGACACGTTCAAAACAACCCGGGATCTGGCGGTCAAATTTGGCAAAACACCGGCCCAGGCAAACGATTATCCCGGCTTTATCGCCAACAGAATACTCATGCCCATGATCAATGAAGCGGTTTACTGTCTGTATCAGGGGGTCGGAACCCGGGAAGATATCGACACGGTAATGGCCCTTGGCGCGAATCATCCCATGGGACCTTTGGCTCTGGCCGATCTCATCGGGCTCGATACCTGCCTGGCCATAATGGATACGCTTTGCGATGGATTCAAAGATTCAAAGTACCGTCCCTGCCCGCTTCTCCGTAAATATGTGGAGGCCGGCCGGCTGGGCAGAAAGACAGGGCAAGGATTTTATAACTATAACTAAGTACAAGCATTTTTAAAAACGATTGCATATAATAGTTGGTTTATTCATTTTATTTAAAAGTTTTAAGTGAAAAGTGATCTAAAGTGCCTAAAGTTGATGAATTCTATCATTTTTAAACTGGCCTCGCCCCAGGCGAGTTCCTTAACTTTAGTTCACTTTAGCTCACTTCAAATTTTAGTCACTTTTGCGATCAATCGCTATGTTGAATTCGGTGGCCTGTCATAAAATACATCACCGTATTTACGAATCAGAGCACTAAGGAGGCGTTATGGCAAAGAAAAAGGCCGATGCTGTTGTCCCGGTTGGCAAGAAGATTAAAAAAGAAAGATTAAAAAAGAAAATGTCCCTGGACCGTGTGGCCAATGAAACCGGTTTTTCAATTGATGATCTTAAACAGATAGAAGCCGGTAAGAAGATCCCGCCGGTTGGAACCCTTTTGCAGATTGCCAGGGCGTTGGAGATAGATTCCGGGTTTTTTCTCAGAGAACAGAAAGCGGGCATAAGAAATCGTATCAAGGCCTATACAAAGCGTACCGAAAATTATGCCTATACCACCCTTACACCGGGAGCCGAGAATAAGCATTTGAAAGCGTTCAAGGTCTCCATTGAAGCCATGCAGGACCACAAGGGAGTGGGGTACCAGCACGAAGGTGAAGAATTTATTTATGTTCTGGCCGGAAAAATTGAAGTCATCGTCGGTGACCATGTCAATAGGCTCAAGGTGGGAGAATCCCTTCATTTTAACTCGGGAATACGCCACAAGTTAAGAAACATTGGCAAAGAAAAAGCAGAGCTTATTGTTGTTATATACGGACCGTAAGGGTTGAGGGGGAGTAATACATGTCTTATCCGCTAACTGATGAGCAGATTATGATTCAGACCATGGCCAGGGAATTTTCAAGGAAAGTTGTGGCGATAACCGCCGCGGAACGGGATCGTACCAAGGAATTTCCGTCTGAAAATCTCAAAAAGATGGGGGAACTGGGAATGATGGGAATGATGGTCCCTTTCGAGTACGAAGGCTCCGGCGCCGATACCGTGAGTTATGTACTGGCGCTTTGCGAGATTGCCTACTCCTGCGCTTCGACTGCCGTTATTATGTCGGTTCACAATTCCATTGTCTGTGAAAGCATCTTCCGCCTGGGAACCGAATATCAGAAAGAAAGATTTTTAAAACCGCTTGCTAAAGGAGATATCATCGGCGCCTTTGCCATGACCGAACCCCATGCGGGTTCTGATCCTGTCAGGCAGTCGACCACTGCCGTACGTAACGGTAACGAGTATATTTTAAACGGTGCCAAACGGTTTACCACATCGGGCAAAAATTCCGGGCTGACGATTGTTACCGCCATAACAGATGAAACCAAACGTCACCATGGTATCAGTGCGTTTCTGGTCGAAAAAGAAACGCCGGGGTTCATTGTGGGAGACGAAGAAAATAAAATGGGTCTGCGTGCTTCCGACACAACGGATCTTATTTTTAACGAGTGTCGGGTGCCTGCTGAAAACATGCTGGGAAATGAAGGAGACGGCTTTAAGATTGCCATGAAAGCGCTTGACGGCGGGCGCATCGGTATCGCGGCTCAGTCGGTGGGCGTAGCCCGGGCGGCATTCGATGCCGCCGTCAAATATGCCAAAAAAAGAGAGCAATTCGGCCAAAGGATTTCTAAATTTCAGGGCCTGCGATGGATGATTGCGGATATGGCGACGCAAATAGAGGCGGCCCGGCAGTTGATGCTTTCTGCTGCTTCAATGAAAGATCGCGGCAAAAAATTTACGGCCCAGGCATCCATGGCCAAGCTTTTTGCTTCTGAGATGGTTAACCGGGTCACCGCAAAAGCATTGCAGATACATGGTGGATACGGTTTCATGAAAGACTATCCGGTTGAGCGATTTTACAGGGATGCCAGAGTGTTTACCATTTACGAGGGGACTTCGGAGATACAACGGATGGTCATATCCAACCATATATTAAAGGATAAGCGCCGCCCCTGAAATTATCACCTTGCATGAAAATTAATGAAAATCTTTATAACTCTTAATTGAAAGGGGTTTAAACGAAATTATAAAATCATACATTTTACCCAAATGGTAAATCGGATGATTATCTTTTTATTCATTAATTTTCACCCAAAGGGCGAGCCGGAGGCTTTCATTTGCTGCGTTATTAAGGGCTTGTAATAGTTCACTATGACTTCACCCTTAAGTGCCTTGCATATGAAAGCCTCCGACTCGTGCAAGGTATCAATTTGTTTTAGGTGAAAATCTTAGCTGCTCGGTCGATATCTTCCGGACAAAATACAAAAAGGCATTTTTCATCCGGTGACGAAACCGTTCCGTAAACATAATTAATATTAATTCCTTCCTCTCCGAACTTATTTGCCACCGCAGCCAGTGAACCCGGTTTGTTTTCAAGTTCTAATGTTATGACCGGCATGGTATCAAAAATAAAATCATTATTTGACAGCAGATTGACCGCTTTGTCAGTCTGGTCAACCAGCAGCCGTATCAGGGCAAACTCGGCCGAATCTTTTCGCATTGAGTTATAGCTGGCCACGGAAGCAATCCGCTTTAATGATTTTCCCCTGGCCTCAAAAAGCTTTTTAACATAGCTCGATGCGTCTTGTATGGTAAGCGCATCAATATTGATATTTTCATCTGAAAACAGCGACGCCAGTCTCCCAAGCTCTCCGGGTACATTTCTAAGAAAAAGTGATATTTCCGTTCTAACCATGTGTTGCTCCTGCCTTTAGAATTAATAAAAATATTCCGGCTTTAATAAAATTTTATAATCAAAATAATTATTTAAGTCAACATCTATGATAATAAATAACCGGCGTTTTGTTAAAAACATCTTGGCCGTGTTCCTGAATATAACTCCATGTTCTGGAACCAACGGTAATGATTATACCCATCTTACATTTCGGATTAAAGTTAGAATATTGTATAAGCTGAAAAGATGTGATAAACTTTTAGTATAGTTCGCTTCGGCTGGCTCAGGAATTAACCAAAGAGCTTAGGGACTTTACCTTGACTTGAGTTTTGGAATACACCAAAATTCGCATAACCGAAATGAGGGCTAAATGAATAAAATAAAATTATTGCTTCTTACACTGACGATTATTGTGTTGGCAACCACGCTATTTACAAATATTTGCGGGGCCGCACAAGTTACAAAAATTAACGAAGATAAAGGGCAGGTCTTTATCGATGAAGGTAAGGGTGCCGGGTTTGAGTTTGGCGTCAAAGTGTGTTTTTTTTCATCTATAGATAAAGAACTTATTTGTGGCAAGGTGCTGAGGACTACAGATTCTTACGCTATTGTTAGAATAAGAAATAGAAGAAAAACAAAAGAAATTGAAATAGGGTCAGAAACAATGCTCCATGTGGAAAAAGAAAATAAAGAGTAAAAGGTTCATCTGCATTCGCAAATGACCCATATGGGAAAATCGGGATAGAATTTCCAAGATATTTAACCATCCCCTCCAAGCAACCCTTTAAGATGCCTGAAATAATGATCCGTATACTGCATATTCAATACCCAAAGATTATATAGTTTCTCATAGGGTATGGAATGGTTTTCAGCATATTCAACAGGATAAAGAAGTACGGGTATCTCATTCTGCTCAAATTTTGTAGAGAGCTCAGAAACCATTAAATGGAAAATTTCCTTTGTAAAATCATCCGGATCAACAACCATAACCTGAATCGTACTGGTCAGATCGGCAAGGTTTAAACCGATATCTGAAATATTTATAACAACCACTGCTTTGAGTCTGCCGTCCTTTTTCAGTGAAACAATGTGTCTTTCCCTTTTTAAACCGAGTTTTTGATATTCCTTTGACAGTTCATCAAGATTCCTCGAACTCTGTTCGAGTTCCAGAGCATTCAACATAAGACCGCCTGACGAATACTCATAAAAATTTTTCAACTCCAAAAGATCTTCAGGCTGGGTTTCAATTAATTTCCACGGCTCCGACAACTTCAATTCACTATTAAATATTTTCTGATAATGAAAATAGGCGAAGGTATCCAGCGAGCAACCTTTTGGATCTTTTGTGTTTCCGGTTACTCCTCCAAAAACACGGTTGGGAAATTTATTTTCAGGCCTGAAATAACAGAAAACAAAATTCATTTGGATTGAACCCAGCCGATGGGAATCATTAATAAACCGGCCAATCTGGTCCAGCACAACCACACCGGCTCTACGTGAGACTGATCGGTCTGCAGCATGATGATGGATCAACCATGCATTTTCATAAAAACGAACCATGGCCATATGGCCGAGAATACGACTTTTATCTTGATAAATAAAATGCTTGGCTATTTTTGGCTTCTGGGTGTAAAGTTTTTTATAAGTCTCTTTTATTTTATCCTTGTTTGCCTGAAGAAAGGCATATTTTTTTGGATAAATAAAACCTGATTTAAAAAAGAAGTTCCAAAGGTCATCCAGATCCACGATATTGCTAATGTAAGAACTTCTATTTTTTGCTTGATGGAGTATCGCTGAAAGTCTACCGTGGTCTTCCAATTCCATGTCGAGTATGGCCAGACCGCATTTGGCCCAATTGTTTTTCTTTTCTTCATCCACAATTTTTTTATAAACAACCTGGGCTTTACATTTGATTATAAAGCTGTTTGCAAAGTTTATTTCCAATTCAGGTATGATCAGGCCCGGAAAAAGAATCGCATTATATGTATCTTCTTCCACCGATAAACCAGACCCGGAAATATCAAACACCTTAAGATTGTTATTTTTTTTTGTAAAAGGGTGCTTAAAAAAAATATTGGGTGACGGGATCAGTTCATGGCGTGTACTCCGAAATTCTTTTTGTTTAAACCTTCGAATTTGACGGCTTAACGGTTCTATAATATACTTTCTTTTTTTTTGACCCAAGTTTTGCTTAACGATTCTGCATTCTCCTGAATACAGCGTTTCATATTCGTTGGAAAAAATCAAATTTACCGGGGTTTCTGAATCAATCCATTGGAATGTCTGAGGAGGTACCGCCGTTATTTCAACATGGAAGGACACCGGGTTGAAATCAATAAGGTCACCATTAAAAAGGACACTGTTTTGAATCAACTGAGCCTTTATACCTTTACATAAATGCCTTCTCTGTTTACGGGCATCGACTTCATAACAGGCTTCCGGAAGAATGAAATGGATACCTTCCTCCGTTATGATGATATCATCCGGTATTATCAATAATAGTCTTTTATCACAGGGAACGAAAATCTCCTTGAATTTATAAGAGGTTAACTTTTGTTGAAGTTTGTCGGGCTCCGCCCAAACACACTCTAACTTATCCCCAAGGCAAGGAAGCGGTTTTGCTTTTTGGGAAATAATCTGGTCATATTTGACATGTTTGAAATTTATTAAAATGGTACCGTCTTGAAAATTTACATAATTTAGTACGTTGATCAGATCTTTTTTGCGAATCTCTTTTTCTTTTTTGAGGTATTCGTCTTCTGTGCCTTGTTCGATCGATCGAGAAAATTTGTCCCCGTTCACCATTATCCTAGCACACCCTTATTCGTTGACGGTCTTTTAAAAAATCAAATAAGCGCCATTTAAACAAAGGTTTTAAGTTTTAGTTGTCGCTTAAAACATACACGATAACTACCGAAATCTAATTCCTAAAACCTTAAACGTGATGAATTCGAATTTTTACCAATTAACCATTTTATATAAAAATCTGTTCTTTGATCTAAAAGCATATCAATCAATATGTTGTATGTCAATATTCTAAAAACAACTATATATAGTATTACTGTGGTATCGAGAAACTCGGAAACATTTACACCTAATATGCGTGGTCTCCGGCACGTATTCGCTGATACGGATATGCTATCATATAAGCAAAAGCCATGCCGAATTATAGCCATTTGATAATATATATATTACAGATAGTTATAAGAATATTGAAGGAAGATTTTAAAGAGTTGTGTAATGAACTACACTATAACTATGTAATGTATTACACAATTTATTTTGAACAAGGAATATTTAAACGTTTTTTTATAATTGACTAGATGACCAATTTTGATAGGATAATTAACTTGTCAGATCAGATGAATATCAGCCGCTTGGGATCACACGGGTCAGGATTCAGATATGAACGAAAACCACGAGCAAAAATTTATAGATATTGCGATTTTGGATAACATAATAGAGGCCCAGCTTATGGCATCAATCTTGAACGAACAAAACATACCACACTTGGTTCAATCATTTCATGATACCGCTTATGACGGATTATTCCAAGTTCAAATGGGCTGGGGGAAGCTTTGTGCACCTCTTTTATTCAAAAAGGAAATCCTTGAAATATTAAATGATGTCAGATCAGAAAATTTCCATAATCAAGAATGACACTCAAATGAGCGAAAGCCATTGAGGTGATAAATTGCTCATAAGTTCATTATACTCACCGTGAACGCTTATCAAAAGGAGGTTAAACCATGTCTGGAAATAAAACCGTTACATCAAAGGATTTTGAAGAAGCGCTCAAAATAGGCCGCCCACCCAACGTGAAAAAGCTTTTTCCGAATTCAAAGGCCATGATCGTTAGTGGCAAATTCATCGACCGGGCCATGCTTTCCAAAGGCAATGCCATAGCCATAGCTGCCAACGGTCGAAACAACTTTGTGATTCGAGGCGCTCTACAGGCCGCTCAGAGAGCTAATGCCGCCATTATTATAGAGATCGCCAGGTCCGAAGGCGGTGCCAGTGCCTATTGTGCAGTCAATTACTGGAATATTTCCCGTCAGGTCGATGCAATCTGCAACGAACTGGGTATTACGATTCCGGTGGCAATACACGCCGACCATTATGGAATCAAAAAAGAACAGGATATAATTGGAGCCAAGATCGAAATACCTACCCTGTTTGAGGCTGGCATGACCTCCATTGCCATTGACGCATCCCATCTCCCCGATGATCAGAACCTGCTTGCCAACCTGGAATTAAATCCTTTTGTTCCTGAATGGGCCGGCCTTGAAACCGAAGTGGGCGAAATTAAAGGAAAAGAAGGGCTCTCAACCGTAGAAGAAGCTCTTTTTCTAATACAGGGTCTGAACGCCCATGATATCTTTCCGGATTGGATTGCCTTAAACAACGGAACAACCCACGGCATTGAGGCCAGCGGTCAGGGGATACAGGTCGGTTTAACCGCTGAAATCCACCAGGCGTTGGAAAAATATAAAATTTCCGGCGCCCAGCACGGCACCTCCGGAAACAACTCGGACAGATTAAGAGAAATAGCGGCGAACACCAGAACCACCAAGGCCAATGTTGCCACGGCCCTTCAGATGATTTCCTGGGGTCTGGAGGTCAATGACTACGGCAATGCCATCCTTGATGACAGCGGAAATTTTATCAAGCTTGAGGACCACGGCGTCACTCAAGAAATGTGGGCGGAAATGGTCGCTTATGCACAGGCTCATGAGCTTAAAGGGGGAAACTACAAAAAGCTCAACCTACCGTTTGAAAACAAACTTCTGGGACAGACCCAAACCATCAGAGACCGGATGGTCAAAAGAGTTGAGGAATTTGTTTATAACATGCTGGTTAACGTTTTTAACGCCCGGGATACCGCATCATTTGCCATCGAGGGCATCCTTGAAGCCGGCACCCATGACCCGGGACCCAAGGCTGCCAGAATCGAAGACCCTGCTGAATGGACTCCGGAAAAAATTGTCCAGCGGGCAGCCACCATTGAATCTGGAAAAGGACCGGAGGGGGATTTCGACGATTAGTTTCATAATGATGCGAAAAAAAACGTTTTGTCATTATTGCGGCACACGGCTCACAGAAAAGATTTGCGAGGGCAGTCTTCGTCTTTTCTGTGAGTACTGTAACGAACCTATTTATGAAAATCCCATACCTGCCACTTGTCTTGTTGTCGTGGACAACAGGGACAGAGTTCTTCTCGTAAAACGAAGTGTAGAGCCGCAAAAAGGTTTCTGGTGTCTTCCGGGTGGGTTTATGGAGCTGGGAGAAGCCCCTGAAAAAGCGGCGTTAAGAGAACTTAAAGAAGAAACAGGGCTTTTGGGCCGGATTGAAATGCTCCTGGGGGTTTCCTCGAATCCCAGTGCCCAGTATCATACGGTCCTTATGGTCGGCTATCTTATTAAAGAGTATACCGGCACGCTTAACGCCGGCGATGATGCGGATGATGCGGTCTATTTTCATTATACCGAACTACCGGAAATAGCCTTTGAAAGCCACGCAAGATTCATCAGAATGTACTACGCCTCTTTTGCTGCTTGATTTCTTCTACCCCAAATTTGATGAAATCGTAAAAATTCCGATTTAGACGGTTTCGTAAAAAGTTCAAATTCAAGGCGTGCAAATTTTGTAATCTTGAGGCGTACTTTTCGTACGTTGAATGATTACAAAATGCAGCACAACGCAGAAGTTGGGCTTTTTAGGAAACCGTCAAATTTGCCTTGGCTTCCTCCCATAATTCGTCCTTCTCCTCCTGGGAAACCGATTCTATGTTTCTTCGACTTTCTGTAATCAGCTTTTCCATATACTTAAAGCGCGTTATAAATTTTTTTGTTGAATTTCTTAATGCCGTCTCTGGATGAATGCATGCAAAACGGGCAACATTTACGAGTGTAAAAAGGACATCTCCAAATTCTAAAGCCAACAGATCTTGATCTTTTTGGGACTGATTCTCCCTTTTCAATACGTTTTTCAATTCAGACCATTCTTCTTCGACTTTTTGCATGACACCGGAAATATCATTCCAGTCAAATCCTGTTTTGGCCGCACGCTCGGAAACTCTGTAAGCACGCATCAGGGCCGGAAACCCGGCCGGTACTGAATCTAGAATCGATTCCTTTTTAGTAAGGCTTTTTTCTTCCTTTTTTATCTGATGCCACTTCGCCCTCACTTCCTCAACACTGTCAATTCTCTGGTTACCAAAAACATGGGGGTGGCGACGAGTCATCTTCTCAACATTGAAATCAATGGCATCCTTGATATCAAAATGGCCCATTTCCCGGAACAATATGGATAGAAAAAGAATATGAAACAATACATCACCCAGCTCTTCACAGACGCCGTCAGGGTCTTTTGATTCAATAGCATCAACAAGTTCGTATACCTCTTCCAACAGATAAACCGCTATGGTTTCGGGTGTCTGCTTTCTGTCCCAGGGGCATCCGTTTTCACCCCTTAATATCTCAATTAAATTGATTATGGAATTTATTTCCATGTGGCCTCGTCTCTGCTGAATAAATTCTATTTATTTTTCTTCCACGCCTTTTTAATCGTTGCTATTTTGGCTGAAAAAGCATGTTTCATATCTTTGGAGACAACTTTGGCTATCTTCTCAGAGACCAACGTCACATAAGGAGAAAGCAGGGAATCTTTGATGACAGGTGTGCCCTTGGGGAGAAAAGCGGTAAGTGCAATGAATAGAACTGAGACAATCAGCACCCCTTTCATGGCGCCAAATACAGATCCGAGAATACGATCAAGCCAACTCAAAAATGCTATTTTAAGCAGGTAATTTATGATGATACCCAGGATGCTGATAATAATGAAAACGCCACAAAAAAGGATCAAAAAGCTCAATATGTTAAGGTATCCGGTGTTGGTAATCCATTTTGATAAAGGCTTTGCAACCAGCGGGTAATAGGTAAAAGCAGCATAGAATCCACCCAACACCCCAATTATGGAAGATAATTCCTTGATTAGCCCTCTGAAAACACCTCTTATCAAGCAATAGCCTAAAATTACTATAACTATTATATCAAAAAAATTCACGGGAACCTTTATATGGGTTTATAATGCTATTGTATTGAAATATAACAGAATATCTTGAAAAATTACAAAAAGATAAATAAAATCAAAAAGATAAAACTTGTTATTATTTCATGGAGGCAAATTAACAAAGCATATATTTCGAGTCAAGGAATTTTTCTTTTTCTCTTGTGTCTTAAATTGGTGTTTGCAATAGTTAAAAAAACTATGGTATGTGAAAGTTATAAAATATGCGCCGAACACGGCATCGGCTCAACTTTTAGATATGGATGAAATCACCGAAAATAATCAGATCAGATTGACCTTTTTAGACTTAGATCTTGCAAGGCAACTTTTCGGCGAACATAACAGCAACCTTAAAAGAATTGCAGACACAATAGACGTGTCTATCCATGCCAGAGGCAATACGGTTTTTATTCAAGGGGATACGGTTACAAGAAGCCTTGCCAAAAATATACTCAAACAACTTTACGGCTTGTTAAAAGATAAATATCCAATTTATCCAAACGATATTGATTATGCAGTCAGGATTCTAAGCGGAGATGACCGTATCAACCTCAAAGATATTTTTCTAAATACGGTCTACATTACCTCAAAAAAGCGTAATGTAATTCCCAAAAGCCTTGCCCAAAAAGAATATATAGATGCTATCCGCATCTCTGATATGGTCTTCGGTATCGGCCCCGCCGGTACAGGCAAAACCTATCTTGCCATGGCTATGGCGGTCGCAGCACTTTCAAAAGGGCTGGTAAACCGTATAATTCTCACCCGCCCTGCGGTGGAAGCCGGGGAAGCGCTTGGATTTCTGCCCGGAGATCTTGCGGAAAAAGTGGATCCGTATTTAAGACCTCTTTATGACGCGCTTCATGATATGATGCCATTTGAAAAAGTGTCGAATCTGATAGAGCAGGGGGTCATAGAAGTGGCGCCTCTTGCTTTCATGCGAGGGAGAACCCTAAACGATTCCTTCGTTATTTTAGATGAAGCCCAAAATACAACTTCTGAACAGATGAAAATGTTCCTGACCCGGATAGGATTCAGTTCCAAAGCGGTTATCACCGGAGATATAACCCAAATCGACCTTCCCGTTGAGAAACCTTCGGGGCTTATCGAAGCAAAAAATATCCTGCAGGGAATAGATGGAATAAAGTTCATCTTTTTTTCAAAAAAAGATGTGGTGCGACACGGATTGGTTCAGAAAATTATCAAGGCATATGAAGATCTGGATGCCGGCAGAAAGAATAATTATAATTCGCAATGAAAATTGAAAAAAACAAAATATCCGTAAAAATGTTTTTTGGAACCAGCGACCATATTCGATGGAGTATTCTCATCGGTGTCACAATAGTTTTTACCATTTTCCTTTATCCCAACCTTATCATCAAAAAGCATTCTTACAAATTAGGTGATGTCGCTGCAAGCAATATCAAGGCCACAAAAGATTTTTTAATAGAAGACAAGGATGCCACAGAAGCCAACCGAAGGGAGGCTGTGGAAAAGATTCTAACCGTTTACGACCATGACGTAACGCTGTCCTCAACAATCAGCCAGAATGTCAAAACAGCCTTTAACGATATTCGAATGATTTTTAAGGCCGAAAAAAATCAAAATAAGACGGCACGAAAACCATCAAAAACCGCTTCTACCGATACCGTTAAGAGAGCAATGACCGTCAATGACCTTATATGGGAAAAGAAAGTCAATTTTGAAGAAAAAATAGGTATTTCTGTGAGTGACGGCGCCTATAAAATTCTCGAAGAAGAAGTTTTTCTCCCGGATATTGCAAATCTTATCTGCAGCATTTTAAAAGAGATATTGAATAACGGTGTAGTCACAAACAAAGAGCTTCTCTTAAAAGAAGCCGATAAAGGTATAATTTTAAGGAATATCACGACCAAAAACGAACTGGTTGTTCAAAACTTAAAACACTTTTACGGTCTTGACCAAGCCAAAACCATGGTCAAAATTATCGGTCATCCCCTTCTCAAAAACATTGATTATACCCTGCGAAATATGATTGTAGATTTTGTTCAAAGGCTTATCCAGCCCAACATCACCCTAAACAGAAGTGAAACCGAGGAACGGAAACAAAAGGCCGATGAAGAAATCAAGCCGGTATTTTACAAGATAAAAGCCGGGGAAATGCTGCTGCGCGAAGGAGAAAGAGTTACAAAAGTCCAGCTTTTAAAACTCAAAGCCTATGAGGAAGGAATAAAACATGAACAGATTTTATCAAGTTCCATTGGATCCGCACTGATAATTCTGTGCATTCTGATGACCACCTATATTCTTTATATACATCGTCCAAGTCAAACCGATCTTAGCAACAACAAAAATCTGCTCTTTATGGCCAGTGTCCTCGTAACTTTTTTTTTCATTGCCAGAATATCGGCATCATTGGCTGAGTCTATGGCCCGTTATACCTCTTTCCCCATATCCGCACCATCAATCTCTTATGGTATTCCCCTTGCTGCAGGCGCCATGACCATCTGCCTGTTTTTGGGCCTTGAACTGGCTATTCCCATGGCCATGCTCATTGCAATCGGCACAGCCTTTATTTTTAAAAACAGATTTGATATTTTTCTCTACTTTTTGATCAACAGCGCAATGGCGGCATTCTGGATGCAGAACTGCCGGGAACGCAAAGTATTTATCAAAGCCGGTCTAAAACTCGGGGTGTTGAATGTTATACTTGTAACGATTATAGATACTTATCTAGGGGGTTCTTCAATTGTCAAACTTTTATGGGACTGGGCCTTTGCGTTTACGGGAGGTGTGGGAGCAGGAATCGTCACCGCCGGCATCACACCATTGGTAGAAATAGCCTTTGGTTATACGACCGACATCAAACTTCTTGAACTTGCAAACCTTGATCAACCGATTCTCAGGAGACTTATGATAGAAGCTCCGGGAACATATCATCATTCTGTGGTTGTCGGTACCATGGTTGAAGCTGCGGCCTCCGAAATCGGTGCGAATTCCCTGCTTGCCAAAGTTTGCGGTTATTATCACGACATCGGCAAGATAAAAAAACCACTCTATTTTATCGAAAACCAGACCAACGGCATTAATAGACATGACAAACTTGCCCCATCCATGTCGAGTCTTATCCTGATCTCTCACATTAAAGACGGCGTTGAAATCGCCCGGAAAAACAAACTCGGCCAAGATATCATCGACACGATCAGGCAATCCCACGGAACGAGCCTTATTAGCTTTTTTTATGAAAAAGCAAAGCAGTTAAAAGGTGAAGACGCAGTAGATATCGACAACTTCAGATATCCGGGCCCAAAGCCTCAGACCCGGGAAGCCGGCCTTGTCATGCTGGCTGATATGGTTGAAGCAGCATCAAGAACTCTTGCTAATCCCACACATTCCAAAATTCGGGGGCTTGTGCAAAACCTGATAAACAAGGCATTCTCAGATGGTCAGTTAGATGATTGTGAGCTGACATTGAAGGATTTGCATAAGATTGCAAAAAGCTTTCATAACATATTATCAGGAATGTACCATCACCGCATTGAATATCCTGAAAAACCTCTCCTTGGCAACGGAAAGGAAAAAAATGGAAGTTCTGTTAGACAACAGACAAAACAAATACAAGATATCTCTGAAAAAAATAAAACACAAGGCCAGGGACATCTTAAACGCCTTGGCCTGTCCTGATGCAGAGCTTTCCATCCTTATCGTCGATGATCCCGAGATAGGTGAACTTAATAAGAAATATCTGGATCGACACGGGCCGACAAATGTTATCGCATTTCCCATGCGTACCGGCCAATTTAATAATATAGCCCCGCAGCTTCTCGGCGACGTGGTCATTTCCATTGAAACCGCCGCAAGGGAGGGAAAAGTGGTAGGCATAAGCATGGAAGAACGTTTTACCCAGCTTTTAGTACATGGCATCCTTCACCTGCTGGGTTATGATCATGAAAAAAATAAAACACAAGCATATGAGATGGAAAAAAAGAGCAACGAAATTCTTAAACTGATTAAAACCTAAATGGAGGATATTAGATGGCTGGATTAGCTGTAAATGTTGACCATGTCGCCACCTTAAGAAACACAAGGGGAGACGTCAGTTATCCTGATCCTGTTGCGGCAGCTGTCTTGGTGGAACTGGCAGGAGCGGACGGCATTGTGGTGCACCTGAGGGAAGATAGACGTCACATCCATGACCGTGACCTCAGAATTTTGCGAAAGGTTGTTCAGACCAAACTTATCCTGGAAATGGCTTCAACGGACGAAATGGTTGGAATCGCTCTTGAAATTCAGCCCGATCTCGTGACCCTGGTTCCGGAAAGGCGTGAAGAGCTTACTACCGAAGGCGGACTGGATCTAATTGTGCAAAAAAATGCAATTGCTGAAACCATAGGTACTCTGCAAAATAGCGGAATCCCTGTAAGTATCTTCATTGATCCTGATCCGGAGCAAATAAAACTGGCCCATCAGATAAATGCGACCATGATTGAAATCCACACCGGAACATTCTGCGAAGCAACGACACACAAGCAAAGAAACCGGGCATTTTCGCACATTGTGGATGCCGCCAAACTTGCCCGTAAACTAAGAATAGGTGTCAATGCCGGTCATGGTTTGTGTTATAATACCATAAAATTTTTTAAAGGTCTTAGTGAAATAGACGAATTCAGCATCGGACACAGTATCGTCTCAAGAGCGGTGCTTGTGGGAATGGAACGGGCTGTAAAAGAAATGTTGGCACTTATTAAAGACCTGTAGTTTCAATCATAACCGTTAAGTAGTGCCTGAACGAAAACTGTCTTTTCCGCCAATATCTGCGTCAGACTCAAATTTTAATCCTCGAAATACTCAGTGTATGTCTGTGGTTAAAATTTTCGTCTTTCTTGATCTTAACGGAAAATCCTAGTTTTCGTTCGGGCACTAAGTATGGATTTTTTTGGGGCGGATGGAATGATATAGAGATCGTAAATAACCTTACGTAAAAAATGAACCGTGGGCAATTGTTGTAATTATAAGATAACCACTTACTCGGTTAAAGACACAAAAAAGCTGGGGGAAAAGATAGGCAAAAGGCTGAAAGGAAAAATTGTTCTTGCCTTGACCGGCGACCTCGGAAGCGGAAAAACTTCTTTTGTTCAGGGATTGGCCAGAGGTCTTGAAGTCCCGAATGACTATTTCATAACCAGCCCTTCTTACACCTTGATTAATGAATATCCGGGCAGACACCCCCTTTTTCATGTTGACCTTTACCGCCTTGAAGATCCTGTCGACTTTGAAGATATCGGTCTCTATGACATACTTGACGATAACTATGTTGTGGCTATTGAATGGGCAGACAGAATCCGGCAGGAACTTTTACCCGATTACGTAACCATAAAATTTGAAATGTCAGGGGACACATCTCGAGAAATTTGCATGTCCGCATATGGAGTAAATTCGGTTAATCTGTTAAATAAAATAAAAAATCGACTTTAGGAAAAAATATTAACCTAAACCAAAACCGCCTCCTGCACCTTTAAAAATAACCATCCCCCTGGCATCACCGGGCAAAAAACTGATATGGACACACAGGGCTAAGCTTCTACGAATGATGGTCTTTGGGCTTTGAATGGTTTCGTCCACACTACAATTTGTGATATTGAATTCCCGGGATAAAATAATGCGGTTGTCATGGCGAAAGTGGATCCTGTCAATTCGGGCGGTTTCATTGATTTCTGCCCGAAACCGGATAAACCTCAAGGTGGCTTCTTGATTATTGATAATAACAGGAGTTGGAATCGCAAAGTGAAACCAGTTGGTGGTGTTTTCCTTTTGATAAATCAGAGTTCCCCAGCCCGACCGGCGGGGTTCTGCATGTTCGTTTCCTGTTATTCCCACAATTCTGTCAGGATATTCGATTTGAACGTTAACACCGTGTGCCCAGAACTCATATTGCGCCATAACAGGTCCTCCTTATATCTCACTTGAATCTTACTGTCGTCCATCCATAAACTGCATCTTTCGGCCCCGGGCGGCGTTCTCGCTCGTTTTCAATCCTCGACATAGCGCGCTATGCCTGTCGGAGATCCCGTGATGTTTTCGGGGCGGTTGAAATCTCGCTCGGGCCTTGCCGAAAACCAAAATCTACCATTTCTGGATGGAGACTAACTGGGT
>Ga0180432_10002683_pt1 | contig 26483 bp, 23 predicted proteins | sample SS_ome_10_FD_132414 | JGI IMG/M metagenome (GOLD analysis project Ga0180432, IMG submission 132414) | Hypersaline lake sediment archaeal communities from the Salton Sea, California, USA - SS_1_MS_2 metaG | ecosystem: Environmental > Aquatic > Non-marine Saline and Alkaline > Hypersaline >... | reverse complement strand
TACCGCTGACAGCGAAGATCCTCGGGCATAAAGAACTGGCAACAACCCAGCAGTACGCCCATACTTTGTCTTCATATTGCGTGGCCCTATAGCTCAGGTGGATAGAGCAGCGGTTTCCTAAACCGCGAGTCCCGGGTTCGAGTCCTGGTAGGGCCACCAGCTATGCCGCACGACCGGCAGGTTCCGGCGCTGTTGGCTCTGTTCGGTTTTCATTACACTTTATTGTATCTGTCTGATACTCTCTGTATGTCAGCCGCGTGATGACCGGAGGCATTCATGGATCCTCCCCCCGAGAAGAAATCCCTGATCGTCGATGACGAGACATTTGTCAGTCTGATACAACTCGCCCGAGAAGATAGCGAAATGGGTCAGACACTGCAGGGGCTGCTCGGTCTCGACGACTTCAATCGCAAATCGCTCCTGGGCTCGTGGATCGAGGAAGCCCGCCTGCGGGGCGCCCCCGAGGAATTCGTGCGGGCGCTGGGGTACCTGCGTGACGACGATATCGCCCGCCAGGCCCGGGAACTGCTGGCGGACGGTACCGGAGACTGAACGGGTCGGCCGGAGTGAAGGCCCTCCCGCCGGGTAAACCGGGGACCGGTGGAGCACGTTTGCACTCGGGAGGCACGGACACTACTTTAGGACATTCTTACATTCTTGAAGAAGACCGCGGCCGCTGCCGTACCCGGGGTGCACGGGGAAGCAGGACATGGGACAGAACGGAACAGGGATGAACGGGATGATGAAAAAGGCGGCGGTGCTGGCGGTGCTGGTGTCGGTACTGGCTCTGCCGGCTCCGGCCGAGGCTCAACTCAAGCCATATCTGGCGGTTTTCGGCGGGCAGACGCGCTCCACCTGGATTCAGGGTGGACTCAACCAGCAGACCCTCGACTGGCGCAACACGGGGGCGGTCGAGGTCGGCTTCCAGCTCCTGGGCCTGACCGTCAGTCCGGGGTACATGTGGTTCGACGGCGCCTCATGGGAATACGATAACGGTTCGTCAGTGCGCGATTACCACGTGGGCTACAAGGCCTATTACCTCAATGTCGGCGCGCGCGAGGACTTCGGGGTGTATTTCTCCGGCGGACTGAACTGGTCGGTCTGGGACGAGGTTCCCCAGTTCGTGATCGGCACCAACGATCTGCGTGCCGATAGCGAGATCGGCTTTCAGGCTTTCCTGGGCTTCATCGTGAGTCTGGAGGTGGTGCCGATCAAGCTGCTGCTCGAAGCGGGGTATATGCAGATCAACGGACATGCCAAACCGATCCCCGCCGGCGAGGTGCCCGATCTGTACGATGTGACCACCAACGGTCCGATGGTCCGGATCGGGATCGCGATCGGCAAGTAAGTCAATAAGCTCTGGTCCTTTCACCCCTCCTCATCATACTCTGGTGGTGCCCGGCGGCCGGTCTGTACGGATCCGCCGGCGGCCGGGGTAAAGCAGGAAGCGGCGTGCACCGCTCAGGGGAGGAGTGTCCATGAAAGTACTCGTTGTCGGATCCGGCGGTCGGGAGCATACCCTCGTCTGGGCTCTGGCCCGCTCGCCGTCGGTCACCGAAGTGCTGGCCGCCCCGGGCAATCCGGGCATGCAGAAACAGGCCGTCTGTCATGCGGTGGCGGTCGACGACCTGGAGGCTGTGACCGCCCTGGCCCTGGGGGAAAAGGTCGATCTGGTGGTGGTGGGCCCCGAACTGCCGCTCACTCTCGGTCTGGCCGACAGGCTGCGGGCCGAGGAGATCCCCTGTTTCGGCCCCGGCGCCGACGGCGCCCGGCTCGAGGGCTCGAAAGCCTGGTGCAAGGATCTGATGGCCCGGGCCGGGATCCCGACCGCAGCCTACCGTACTTTCACCGATCCCGACGAGGCCCTGGCCTGGCTTGACGAGGGACAGGGGGGCATCGTCGTCAAGGCCTCCGGTCTGGCGGCGGGCAAGGGTTCGATCGTCTGCGCCGACCGGGACGAAGCAAAGGCCACGGTACGTGAGATCATGATCGAACGGCGCTTCGGAGAAGCGGGCGATATGGTCGTGATCGAAGAATTGCTCACCGGCGAGGAAGCCTCGATCCTGGCGATTACCGACGGCCGGGTTCTGCTTCCCCTGGTGGCCAGCCAGGATCACAAGGCGGTGGGCGAGGGAGATACCGGACCCAACACCGGCGGCATGGGAGCCTATGCCCCGGCTCCGGTGGCCGACCCCGACGTCATGGGCCGGGTGCACGAGCGTGTCCTCGGTCCGATCCTGGCGGCGCTGAACGGCGAGGGAATCGACTACCGGGGGGTTCTGTATGCCGGTCTGATGATCGACGAGGCCGGAGAGCCCCGGGTGATCGAGTTCAACTGCCGTTTCGGCGATCCCGAAACCCAGGTCGTCCTGCCGCTGGTGAATGGCGATCTGGGCCGGGCCCTGCTCGACGCCGCCAACGGCGATCTCGACCCCGGGTGCCTGGAGATCGCCGACGGAGCAGCGGTCTGCGTGGTGCTGGCCTCGGGCGGCTATCCCGGTTCCTATGAAAAGGGCTTCCCGATCCGGGGACTGGGGGCTGAAACCGAAGACGTCATCGTGTTCCACGCCGGCACGAAACAGACGGAGGAGGGGATCGTCACCGCCGGGGGTCGGGTTCTGGGGGTGACGGCTCTCGCACCGGATATACGCACCGCCGTCGACCGGGCTTATGCCCGGGTCGACACGATCGAGTTCGAGGGCAAGTACTGTCGCAGAGATATCGCCTGGCGCGCCCTGGAGCGCTGACGGGCGTCGGAGCCGGAGGATAGAGATGCCGCGAGTTGCGATCATGATGGGCAGCGAATCGGACCAGACCGTCATGCAGAAGGCCGCCGTCGTTCTGGATGAATTCGGGATCGAGTATGAAGAGACAGTGCTCTCGGCCCACCGCAATCCCGAGCGGGTGGTAGAGTTCGTCCGCACGGCCCCCGAACGGGGGGTGGAGATCTTCATCTGCGGGGCCGGCCTGAGCGCGGCTCTGCCCGGAGTGGTCGCCGCCCATACCGAACTGCCGGTGATCGGGGTTCCCCTCGAAGCCGCCCTGGGGGGACTCGACAGTCTGCTTTCGATCGCCCAGATGCCGCCCGGAGTGCCGGTGGCGTGCGTGGGGATCGGCAACGCCCGCAATGCCGCCTATCTCGCGGTCTGCATCCTGGCCCGGGGTGATGATGAGATCGCCAAGGCATGGGCCGGGTTCCGCGAACGCCAGCGCGGCTGATACCGTCAGGTGCCGGACCGGGGAGACAGAGAGGGACTGCAGCGTTTCACCTCCGATGAGGCCGGGTTGCTCGCCGCCGCCGAGGCCCTGCGGCGGGGCGGTATCGTGGCCTATCCCACCGAGACCCAGTACGGCCTGGGTGCGAGCGCCTTCGACGGCGCCGCTCTCGAACGTTTGGCCGAGCTCAAGGGTCGCACCGCCGGGCCCTTCCTGCTCGTCACCGCGTCGGCCGATGAAGCCTGGACACTGGCGGCAGAAGTTCCCGAGGCCGCGGTCACAATCGCCGCGCGCTGCTGGCCGGGACCGGTGACCCTGCTCCTGCCGGCCCGGTCCGGCCTGCCCGCCGCCGTCACGGGGCCGGAGGGCACGGTCGCGGTCAGGGTGCCGGGCGAGCGGGTGGCCCGCGAACTGCCGGCTGTGGCCGGGTTCCCGATCACCTCGACCAGCGCCAATCCGGCCGGACGCGAGCCCCTGACCGATCCCGGGGATATCGGGCGGACATTTCCCCATGGCCTGGCGGGCATCGTCCGCGGCCCGGTCCTGGCTCCGGGGCCACCGAGTACGATCGTCGATTCCCGCTCGCTGCCTCTGCGGGTCGTTCGCGAGGGAGCGGTGAGCCGCAACAGTCTGGCCCGTCTGACCGGCCTGCCGGTGGAGGGAGGCGAGGCGATTCCGCTGGTGCTTTTCGTCTGCACCGGCAATACCTGCCGCAGCCCCATGGCCGAGGGGGCTTTCCTGACCCAGTTGCGGCAACGTGGTCTGGAGGGGCGCATCGACGCCGCTTCGGCCGGGGTGGCGGCGGTGAACTGGGGCTCGGCGGTGACCGAAGCGCAGGAGGTCGCCTGGGAAGAAGGCATCGACATCTCCGCTCACCGGCCGCGACAGATCACGCCCCAAATGACGCAGGAAGCAGATATCATTGTGGTGATGACCGAGGGGCAGCGGCAGCGGGTTGCCCTGCTCAATCCGATGGCAGCCGACCGGACCCATCTGCTGCGCCGGATCGGAGCCGAACTGGCGGGACGGCAGCCGCTGGGATCGCGCGACCTCGAGGATCCGATCGGACGGCCGCTGGCCGCCTACCGCAAGACGTTGAAAACGATCCGGGGCGAACTCGAGAAGGGCTTCGACCGGATCGTCGAGCAGGCCTCGGAGCGCCGTCGCCAGGTCGCGGCGCAACGTGTGACTGAGAACGAAACCGGGCCGCCCGACGCCGGAGCGGCAGGGATGGAGGACAACACGGCATGATCCACGGCGAAGTGTCGATCGAGCGTCTCGGGCTGCTGCGCAACGATGCCCTGGGAGATACCCTGCTGGTTCTACCCGTGGCTTCGGCGGTCAAACAGATCGACTCCGGGGTGCATGTTGAACTCGTCTGTAACGGGGCTTTTACAGAACTGCTGAGCGCGCATCCCGATCTCGACGACGTGCACGCCGATCCGGGCGGCCGGGTCGGGGTGCTGTCCCGCCTGCTCAAGAGCCGCCGATTCGATGCCCTGCTCGTGATGCGTCCGACCCCCCGCAACGCCCTGGCCGCGGTGTGGGCGAACATTCCCCTGAGGGTCGGCACCGCCAACAGGTTCTACGGCCCCCTGTTCAATGTTCGCTGGTACGGTCACCGCAGCCGGAACCTGCAGCACGAGGTTCTCTACAACCTCGAACTGCTGCAGAAGCTCACCGATGCCCAATACGGTGCGCCTCAGTATTACCTGCCCCCGCCGCCGGCCGATCGCGAGGCCGCCCGGGCCGTACTCTCCAGCGCCGGAGTCCAAGACGACCGGCCGCTTATCGCTCTGCATCCCGGCTCGCGTCTGCGCCCCGATGGCAGTTACTCCCATCTGCTCTGGCCAGCGGCCAGTTTCTCGGAACTGGCCGCGGCGCTCATGGGCGACGGCGTGCAGGTCGTTGTGACCGGCTCGACAGCCGACGCCGACCTGGCCGGGCCCGTGCGGGAGGTTGAGGGCGTGGTGGATCTGATCGGCCGGACCACTCTGGGGCAGCTGGCCTGGATCCTGAAGCAATGCGATACGGTCGTGGCCAACTCGACCGGCCCCCTGCATCTGGCCGCGGCGGTGGGGACCAAGGTGATCGGACTCTACCCGGCCGCGGCGGGGATGAGCCCGGTCAGGTGGGGACCGTTCGGAACCGGGCACAAGGTCTTCACCCCGCCCCCTGAGATCTGTAACGAGACCGTCTGCACGCTGGAGAGGTGCCCCGAATTCAACTGTCTGGAACGGATCACGCCCGCGGCCGTCCGCGATGTCGCTCTCGGCATGACGTCCCAGTCGCCCCACCGCAGCCGGCGTGAAGGACCGGAACGGACGGGCGGGACAGGGGAGGGCGGGAGCCCATGAGCCGGTATGAATCGTTCGATACCTCCCGGCTGAAACCGCTGCCGCTGGCCGAGCGCCGGAACAAGGTCACCCTGGCCGATCTGGCGACCCCGCTCGCACCCCGGCCCCGGTCCGAGGCGGAGCAGAGCCCGCCCTCGATCCCCAACGGCGACGAATTCGTCGCTTTTTCCCGGCGGGTTCGCGCAGCCGGCGAAGCGGGCCGGCCGGTCATCTGGATGATGGGCGCCCACGTGATCAAGGTGGGCTGCAGCCCCTACGTGATCGACCTGGCCGAGCGCGGGATCGTGAGCTGCGTGGCCACCAACGGAGCCTCCATGATCCACGATTTCGAACTGGCCCTGATCGGAGCCACCAGCGAGGATGTCGAGGCCAATCTCGAGGGGGGCGATTTCGGCATGTGGGATGAGACGGCGTCCCACCTGCATGCCGCCGGCCGCCTGGCCCGCGAACTCGACCTGGGGTACGGCGAAGGGGTGGGGGCCTATATCGAGGAGCAGGCGTTGCCCCATCGTGAAGCCAGCCTTTTCTGGCGGCTCTACCGGGCCGGGGTACCGGTGACGGTGCATTCGGCCATCGGAACCGAGATCATTCACCAGCACCCGGCCATGGACGGCGAGCTGGTGGGCGGTCTGAGCTACCGCGACTTTCGGATCTTTGCCCGCCGGATGGAGGAACTCGGGCCCGGTTCGGCGGTCCTCAACGTGGGATCTGCGGTCGTCATGCCCGAGGTCTTTCTCAAGGCTCTGGCAATGGTTCGCAACGCCGGCGCCGAAGCCCGGGGATTCGACGCCGCCGTATTCGACATGATCGATCACTACCGGCCCCGCATGAACGTGGTGTCACGACCCATCACCTCGGGCGGCAGCGGGCACATTTTTCTGGGCCGGCACGAAACCCTGCTGCCCGCTTTCTACGAACTGGTCGTAGCCGAACCGGCACCCGCGGAGTAGAATGGAACGTATGGGTAGTAGGAGAATGGTCGTCGGGAGTGCCTGTCTGGCAGTTCTGCTCGCCGCCTGCGCGCCGAGCACGCCGCGGTTCGTCCCGGCCGATGAGACTGCGGCTCTCGAACCCGAGGGACCGGTCGTCCAGGAGGCCGACCTGGCCGGAGAGCTGCTCGTGTCATCCCCCGAGAGCCGGGCCGAGGACGTTCTGGCCCGCAATCCCGAGGTGATCCTGCCGCTGGTCGGTATCCGCGAGGGTACGCAGTCGACCCTGCCGCCGGTCGAGGTCGATCTGCCCGACACGACCGCCGTGACCGCCGCCCCGATCGTCGAACACGGTCCCCGCAAGGAATACCAGGTTCAGGTAGCAATAACTCCTTCGGCCGAGGAAGCGCAGGATTTTGTGGAACGCCTGACGCCCCTGCTGGAGGGTGAGGAACCCTTCATCGTATTTACCAGTCCCTACTACCGCATCCGGGTGGGGCACAAGCCGACCCGTGAGGAAGCCGACGTCCTTCTGCGTCAGCTCAACAACCTCGGCTACACCGGCGCGATGGTGATCCCGGTCACGATTCAACCCGACCGGGAAGCGCGTTGACAGAAGGTTCTTCCTTCCCGTATATTCGGTCTCCAGAAAATCCATACGACACAATGAGTTACAGGAATCTTACAGAGAGTCGCCCGGGAGCAGGAGGGGGCCGGATCCGCATCGCACTGCTGATGCTGTTGCTGACGGCCTGTGCCTCGACTGCTCATCAGGGTGCGGGACCGGTTGCCGGGGAGCCCGAACAGCACCCGGATACGCCGGCTGCTCCCGCCCCGGCCGGTATCAATACCTTCAGTGTTCCCGTCCTTCAGGAGCCGCCCGCCACTCCGGTTTCCACCGCCCGGGCCTTTTTCGACGAAGCCCGGCTGCTGATCGACGAAGCGCAGACCGCTTTCGACAACGAGGGCTACGGCACCTGCGAGTTCCGGCTCTCCCAGGCGCTCGAGGTTCTGCTTACCGCCGACGAACTCGTTCCCACCCGGATTCAGCTCGACACCGAACTGCCGATCACCGAAGAAGAAACGGTGCGGCACGAGGCCATGCAGCGCCTGCGGGGCGAGTTCGAGCGCCTGTGGAACGACGCCAACGCTCTCTACGACCGGACTCTGCCGCACCTGAACGTGACAACCTTCGCTGTCGGCGGGCTCGAGAGCGGAGAAGAGGTCGATATCGCGGCCATGAACGCCGCCCTGGAGGAAGCCTCCGAACCGGCGCCCGGATCGTGGGAAGAGATCCGGGACCTGATCATGACGATGTACGAGCAGGGCGAGATCGATATCGACATGGGGCTGGACGAGTGGTCCGATTATGCCTGGAAGACGGTCTACTGGTCGGTGAGCTACTACACCGGGCGGGGGCGGAACAATTTCAAGATCTGGCTCGAGCGGTCGGGCCGCTACCGGGATATGGTCGAGGAGGCCCTGGTCGCAGAGAACCTGCCCCGCGATATGGTTTTTCTCTGCATGATCGAGAGCGGTTTCAGCCCCCGGGCTTTCTCGCGGGCGCGGGCGGTGGGGCCGTGGCAGTTCATGTATTACACCGCCGGCAAGTTCGGTCTGAAAACCTACCGCACCCACTACTGCCTGGATGAACGGCGCGATTTCGAGAAAAGCACCCACGCCGCGGCCAACTATCTGACCGAACTGCATGCCGAGTTCGGAACCTGGCCCCTGGCCATGGCGGCCTACAACAGCGGCGAAGGGCGGGTGCGGGGGGCCCAGCGTTGGGCCCGCAACAGCCGCCGCGCCCAGGATTACTGGACCATCTACCAGCGCCTGCCGCGCGAAACCCGCAACTACGTGCCTTATTACATGGCCGCCCTGTTGATCTCGAAGGATCCGGCCCGCTACGGTTTCGCCGACCTGGAATGGCAGACCCCCTTTCACGAACTCTACGAGGTCGTCCATGTCGACGGCCCCATCACGCTCGAGGCGGCGGCCCGGTACACCGGCGTGTCCGAATCTCTGCTGATCGAGCTCAACCCCGAGCTGTGGTACAAGTTCACGCCGCGCGAGGGCTACGACCTGCGCATCCCGCGCGGGACGACCGACGCCTTCATCACGGCCAACGAGCAGATGCCGGAGCAGGGCCGGCTCAGTTACCTGACCCACGTGATCAGGCGGAACGATACGGGGGAGGAGATCGCCCGCCGCTACGGGCTATCGTGGGGTACGATCAAGGAACACAACCGCGACCGGGTTCGGAGCGACTACAACCTGCGGGTGGGTACCGAACTGCGCATCCCCCGCTACGAGCAGTCGCGCTACCTGACCGAGGACGAGATCGCAAGCCTGACCCGCCAGCGCACCCTGGCCGGGGCGGGCACGCCGGTCTACCACACCGTACAGCGGGGGGACACCATCAGCGACATCGCCACCCGCTACCGGGTGACCTGGACGCAGATCCGCCAGTGGAACAACATCCGGGGCGACCTCATCTATCCGGGACAGCGCCTGCGTCTGTACGGCACCAGCGCCGCGGCCAGCCGTCCGGCGGTGGCGCTGGCGTCGGTGCCGTCCAACGGCATCTATACCGTCGGTCGCCGTGACACCCTCTGGGATATCTCGCAGAAGTTCCGGATCACGGTCGGCGATCTGAAGCGCTGGAATAATCTGCGTTCGAATACCATCTACGTCGGGCAGAAGCTTATTGTCACCCGGGCTGCGGCCGAGGCGGCCGGAGTCGCGGGATCCGAGGACGGCACCCAGACCGCCCGGACCGGGAACTGAGGAGCAGGGGCATGAACGAGCGTCGCTCCACCTACCGGATGCTGATCGTGGTGACCATCTGGGTTTTCGTGGGCGCGGTCGTCCTGGCGGCCCTGCTGCGTCCGCGGGGACCGGTCACGGGACGGAGCCGGTACTCGTTGAGCCATTCGACCGGTATCGGCGTGGTCGAGATCGACGGCTTCATCGGCACCTCGGAGGCAACCATCCGCCTGATAGAGCAGTACGCCGAACGCGACAACGTGCGGGGAATTCTGCTCGAGATCAACAGCCCCGGCGGGGTCACGGTCGCCAGTGACGAGATCTACCGGGCCATTGTCCGGGCCGGGGAAACGGGCAAACCGGTCGTGGCCTATCTGGGTAGCGTGGCCGCCAGCGGCGGGTACTACATCGCCTGCGCAGCCGACAGCATCGTGGCCCATCCCGCCTCGACAACCGGCAGTATCGGAGTCATCATCGAGTATCCAGTGGCCGCCGAACTCTTCGAGAAGATCGGTCTACGCTGGGAAACGGTGACAACCGGTCCCTATAAGAACATGGGGAGTCCGTTCGAGGAACCCGATGAGCGTCACAGGGCCTGGTTTCAGGAAGTCGTGGATGACAGCTATGAGCAGTTCCTCGACGTGGTGCGTTCCAGCCGCGGGCTCGAGGACGAGATCCTGCGCCGTTATGCCGACGGTCGGGTTTTCACCGGCCGGCAGGCGGTCCAGTGGGGTTTCGCCGATCTGACCGGGGATCTATACGCGGCCACCGAACTGATCGGCCGGTTGAGCGGGATCGGGCCGGACCCCCGCCTGATCCGCCCGGATCGACCACGCCGGATCACCCTCTGGGACGTGGTCCTGGGGCAGGAGCTGGCGGAGCTGGCAACCGAACTCGGGCTCGGACCGATCCACGGGCCCCGGGTTCTCTGGCTGATGCGCTGATCGGGGAGCATGAAATCATGAGGCAGGGCAGGAAAAGGAGATGTCGGGCATGACCAAGGCTGACATTGTCGAGCATATCGCCGAAGAGACAGGTCTGACCAAGACCGATACCGCACTGGTCGTCGAAGGGGTGATCGAAACCCTCAAAGAGGCGCTCATTACCGGTACAACGGTCGAGATCAGGGGCTTCGGGACGTTCAAAATCAAGCAGCGGGCGGCCCGCCGGGCCCGCAATCCGCGCACGGGCGAACCGGTCGATATCCCCGAAAAATTCGTGCCGACGTTCAAACCCTCGCGCGATCTCAAGGACGCGGTAGCCGAACGCATCCGGCCCGGGTATTGAGTGCGGACACGGGATCGTCACATTATTGCGCTTTGATCCGACGATACGGGGTTCTACTTTAGTTTGTCTCGATTACATCTGGCAGATACAGTGACTGGGAGGACCGCGATCCGATGCCCTGCGGAAAGAAACGGAAGAAAAAGAAGATCGCGAAGCACAAGCGCAAGAAGCGCATGCGGGGCGATCGTCACAAGAAGAGGAAGCGCTAGCCGGTCGGGAGCGGTATGAGCCGGGATTTTCAGCGTAAAGTCTGGAACCTCATTTACGAGGCCTACGAGACGCCCTCGGAGCCGAAGAAGAGCGGTGGTGAGAAACCGGCTGCCGAAATGAGCCTGCTGGACCTGGGCTCGGTGTACGGAGCCGCCATCGATCTGGTCGAAGGGCATGCCATCGGTCATGCCCAGCGGGTGGCCTACATCGCCCAGGAACTGGCGGTCGGGCTCGACCTGGGGGCTGAAGAGATCGCCCAGCTCACCCTGGCCGCTCTCTTTCACGACATCGGCTTTTTCTACATCACCCATGAGCTCAGCGAACTGACCAGTGAGCCCGAATCGGAACTGATCGTCAACCATCCCCTCGGCGATGTGGACGACCTGAGCGCCCAGGTGCGCAAGGGCAGTATCCAGCGCTTCTCGGAACTGCTGATACAGCATGTCGTCAAAGGAAGCGAAGCGGTCGAGTCGCTGCCGCTGCCCGAAGCGGTTGTCAAACTCGTCGGCGGTCATCACGAGCAATACGACGGGCAGGGGTATCCGCTCGGTCTGCGAGGCGAAGACATCCCTCTGCTCCAGCGCATTCTGGTCGCCGCCGACTGTCTGGAAACGGCCATCGCCGGGGCGGGGGAGCGGGGGCACAGCCCCGAATTCGTCCGGGCCGAAGCCCTGAAGCTGGCCGGGACCAAGATCGATCCGAACCTGGCCCGCGGCCTGGTGGAAGCGACCCAGAACGTGCGTTTCTGGGGCGTATTCACCGGCGGGGGGCTCGGCAAGCAGCTTCTGACACGGATCCAGCCCGAGCTGCTGGCCGTCAGCTATGAGGATATCGCTCGTTTCTTCTCGCTGCTGGTCGAACTGATCGACGCCAAATCGCCCTTCCGCACCAAACACTCCTGGCGAGTCGCCCGAACGACCTGGTTCATGGCTCGCGAACTGGGAATGGCCGAGGATCTGGCCGCCAGTCTCGGCATGGCCGCCCTGGTGCACGATCTGGGCAAGGCGGGGGTGAGCAACCAGATTCTCGACAAACCGAAATGGCTGACCGGACCCGAGTACGAACAGGCCAAGAAACATATCAGTTACACCGAAAAGATCCTGCACTTTGCCGGGGGGCTGTTCGACGAGATCGTCGGCTGGATCGCTGATCATCACGAACGGCTCGACGGATCGGGGTATCCCAACCGTCTCAAAGGCGATCAGCTCAGCCGCGAGGTGCGGATCCTGGCCACCGCCGATGTCTACGACGCCCTCATTTCCGATCGTCCTTACCGCAAGGGACTCGAGCCGGTGGCCGCGGTGCGGTTCATGGAAGGAAAAGTGAACCGCTATTTCGACCCCGAGATCCTCGGCGGCCTGAGCGCCGTGGTCGGAAAAAACACCGCCTGACGCCATCCATCCCACAGTCCATCCCCACAGCGCCGATTCGGCCCCCGGGCAGGGCACTGACGCCATTCCTGTCATCCCTGTATCGGGCGGCAATAATCGACACGGTGTATCTGTGATTCACAGCTGTCAGCAAGCAGCAGATAGGCCGCCTTTTTCCATCGAAGACCATCCAGATGTATCCAGATGCAGGGAAGTGAAAATATCTTTGACAAGATGAGGAAAGTGGTGTAAGCGTATATCCTTTGCGACGTTGCCCCCTTTCACGATGGTCAGAGACAAGGAGGGGCGACGAAGGCAGGAGGATGGTCGTCGTGGAGGTCGAACGCAGGGTCTACTTCGTCAGCGAAGTGGCCGAAATACTCGGGGTGTCGCGCCAGACGGTGCTGAAATATATCAAGAGCGGAGTTGTCCCTGGCCTCAGGGTCGGGGGACGTTATCTTATCATGAAGGACGAATTCGAGCAGTTCCTCCGTTCGGGCAGTCGGATCCAAGCGCTGCAAACCGAAGAGGCCGAAAAAGTCCCGGAAGTCTCGCCCCGGTAGCTCAGCTGGATAGAGCGCTTGCCTCCGGAGCAAGAGGTCGTGAGTTCGAATCTCGCCCGGGGTACCAGATCCTGAATGACCACGAACGTCGCCGAGGGGCACTGCAGGTGCCCCTTTTTCATTGGAGGCATTCAGCTTCACGCCCTACACTCCCGGCTGACATCCGTTTCCCGGGTTGAAAGAACCAGGTATGATCCCACGACAGCATCGCAACGTTATTCTGGCCGGCGTCTTTCTCGCACTGCTGCTGTCGGGCTGCGACAACGGTGACCTCACCGGTCCCGGAGGGGAAGACTGGATCTTCGAACCGGTCGTTGCGGGGCAGGAACTGGGCCTGCACAGTGCGGTGGCGGTCGCCGGTGACGGGACGGTTCACCTGGCCTGGCACGATCCCCGGCGGCACAAACTGCATCTCGCCCACCGCATCGCTCCCCGGCAGTGGCAGGACACCCTGGTGGACAGCGCCGGCTGGGTGGGAGCTCACGTGGCCATTCATATCGATGCCGCCGACCAGGTGCATCTGGCCTATCACGACGGCTGGTTTTTCCAGCTGCGTTACGCTCTTTTCGACGGCACCGCGTGGAGCGTCGAACGTCTGACGCCCTCCACTCTGCCGATGGCCGAAGGCGGGGAAGCGGTCATATTCCGGGAACGGCCGGACGGCCTGCACCTGGTCGAAATGTCCTCGGCCGTGCGTAGCGCCGACGGCACGGGCCGGATCCGCTACTGGATCAGGAGCGGGGGGGCATGGGTGCTGCAGAGCACCTACTCGGTTTCGTATCTGCGGCCATATCTGGGCTTTGCCTGGGGCGATGGAGGACCTGCCCTGGGAGTTCTGAGCAGGGATTCTCATGGAGGAGTGGGACCGCGGGCGTCATTCAGCGTCAGGCTGTTGACGGCGTCATCGGGTGCCGGTCCGTGGCAGGAATGGAGTGTCGTCAGAGTCACCAACAATGCTTCGGCTCTGGATTACGGAGAACGAGCGGTCGCGGTCGGTTTCGACGCCGCCGGAAACCGGCATCTGCTCTACCTGGATCGGAGCGGAGAGCTGCGCGACAGTGCCGGAGGCACGGTCGATTCGGGAGTGAGGAATACCCTGGTCCATCTGCGTTCCGGGCCCGGAGGGGATCTGTACGCAGCGTACGCCCGGAATCGGCACCTCATCGTCGCCCGGTACGGGCCCGGTTCGGGCTGGCAGAAGGTGAGCCGTTTCGGCGGTTTCGATCAGCAGGGCCGCTACGATTTTCTGGTCGATGAGACCGGAGTTTTCCACGTGAGTTTTTATGCCGGCGGAGCTCAGCAGCTCTGGTATGGCCGGGGGGAGGCGACCCCGTGAGGCGGCGCGGGATAACAGCTGCAGCGGTCGGCCTGGCGGCCGTTCTGGCGACATGCCTCATTCCGGACACCCGGCCGGTGCGGGCCCAGTATCTGAGGATCGAGGAGATCCTGGTGCTGCCCGTGCTGGCCGAGAGCGGCGACGAAGCCCTGGCAACGGAGATCCACGAGGCGCTCCTGAGCGGTATCAGCGTTCCCCCCGGCAAGCACATTACCGAGCGCACCCGTCTCGAGACGATCATGTCCGATCGTCGTCTCAGCGACGTGGTCGAGGATGCGAGCGGGTTGAGCGAACTGGCCGGTTCGACCGGAGTCGCCTTCGTCGTGGCCACGGTTCTGCGTCGGCCGAGCGGGGGCGGCTTCGAGCTGAGCTCAGTCTCGTTCAGCCGCGAAGAGAAGGAGGTGCTGAACTGTGTCGCCTTCCGCTTCGCATCCGAGGCCGAACTGCGGGCCGGCCTGGACGAACTGGCCGGGGAACTCTCCAAAGCGGGGAATTACTCCTCTTCGGACAGCGCTCTCTTCCTCTCCCTGGTCGTCCCCGGTCTGGGGCAGGTACTCAAGGAAAAACCGCTGCACGGGCTCCTGAGTGTGGCCCTGTTCGGCGGCGCCCTGGCCTATGCCCTCACGATCCCGCGGGCCGACCGGTTCACCTTCGATCGGGACAAATACACGACCCAGTTCGTCTGGAACGAGCAGCAGTGGCATTACCTGGTATATGGTTCCGACGTGGGGGCCGCGGCGTTCTTTGCGGCCGCCGATGAGGACTGGGAACATCACCTGCAGGCCGCGGCCGCGCGGCGCCTGGAGGAAGTCCGGCGCCGGCGGGCCACCGGTCTGGTCGTGGCGGCCTATCTCTTCAACCTGGTGGACACGCTGGTGCTGACCAGCGCTGAACTCGATACGCGCCCCTTCTTCGTGGGGCTCGAGGCGATCCCCGACAGCGGCCCGTTCCCGGGATCTCCTGTTCTCCGGATCGGATTCGGCCTACGGTTCAGGGACTGAGCCGAAGGCTGGCAGGTGGTATCACCCACGCCCCGGCCAGGGGGTGGAACGACACAGGAGGTGAGAACGCACCGTGAGCGGTTATCGCACACCGGGCGGCCTCGGCGCCGCCGTGTTCATTGCCTTTCTTGCCGTGATCAACCCCGATCCTGCCGTGCGGGCAGGTGGGGAGGAGGGCCGGCGGTGTCAGGGGTCGGTCCCCGAGTATCTCTGGACTGCTCCGATCAGTGGATCGAGCAGGGCGCTCCTGCTCCCGCGGCCCGATCTACCGGTCAGGGTGAGTGACCGGAACCTCGAAGCCTATGACGGCGACTCGGGAACGCTGCGGTGGAGTCTGTCCGCAGACGGCGCGCGGGAGGTGCGGATCGAGGACGCCGGGGCCTTCGGGCTGATCGTGCAGCAGCGATTCGATCGCCCGCCCCCCGTCTCGGGTATGACGACGGGGCGTTCCTACCGCCTGCGGGCGATCGATCCCCGGACCGGAGCGGTGCTCTGGGATACCGACCAGGTGGCGGGAGACTGTATCTGCATCGAGGCCCTGAGTGAAGCCGGGAGGCTGCTCCTGCTGGTGCGGTCGACAGACGGCGGGAGCGCTCTCGTCGCCCTCTCGCTCGCGGAAGGCGACGTGATCTGGGAAACCGGCCTGGCGCCGCTGCCCGACGTGGAGTTCGGAATACGGCCGGATCCGGCCCGCTGGTATGTCGCAAGCAACGGCATTCTGTACCGTACCGACCGGCGCGAGCCGACCCTGTCGGTAGCCGCCATCGCACTGGAGAGCGGCGACCTGCAGTGGGTCGGTTACCTGGCCGGTGAAGAGGCGGGGAGCGACCTGCTGCTGAACTCGACCGGCGAGGTGCTCTGCGCTGCGGGGGAGAACCTGTACCGCCTCGATCGCAGGAGCGGCGCGATTCTCTGGACGTTCCGGGGCCGCTGGCGACCGCGTGAGGTCCGCTCGCCCTGGCTGCTGGTCCAGACCGCCGAGGGGAACCGGCTGCAGATGGTGCACGTCAATACCGGGGAGGAACGCTGGCGCAGCCCGGCCCGGGCGGCCATTCCATCCGCGGCCCCGGTGATCTGGAGTTCCGAAGGCGTTCTGAGCCCCGAAGCGGGCGGCGGAGCTGCCCTCTGGAGTGTGTCCAACGGCCGGAGCGTGGAGAACAACCGGGGCGGATACCGGTCGCTCCGCGGTGCACAGGAGACGATCGTGGCCTGGGACGACGGGCTGCTTTTCGTGATGCAGAGTCCGTCAGGGGGAACGCTGCTCCTCCTCGACGCCCGGGCCCGGCAGATGTGGAGCGTACCCCTGCCGGCTTCCGCGGACGGTGCCCCGGGGCCGGCGGTCATCAGTCATCCCGGGCAGGACCGCGGAGAGGGTGCGATCGCCCTGGCGGCACGCGGGGAGGGGGAGGGGTGCGAACTGGTGCTCTACGATTGCTCAACGGGGACCGAACTGGCGCGTGACGGGCTCGATCCGGAGGCGCCGTACGTCGTTTCCGATCCGGGCACCCGGAAGTTTTTCTATCTGACCGCCGATGCCCATCTGGTTGCAGCCGGACGACGATAACCGGCAGAACGGCTGTCTCTGCGCGGGTGCCGGCCTGCGCTGCCCGGCTCCGCGGTCGGCAGCAAACGGGTGCGTCGAACGGACATGCGCCCTATATTCACGCTTTCCGGAGTCTGCCAGCCGACGCCGAACCGCTTGACGAAGGAGGCCGCATGCGGCTGTCGCGGAGTTTCATCCCGACCCTGAAGGAAGATCCCTCCGATGCGGAGGTTCTGAGCCACCGCATCATGTTGCGCGGCGGTATGGTGCGTCTGCTCGCCGCCGGGGTGTACTCCTACCTGCCATTCATCTGGCGGGTGATGCTCAAGGCCACGCAGATCATCCGTGAGGAAATGAACGCCATCGGCGGGCAGGAGTTCCACTATCCGGCCCTCAACCCGCTCGATCTCTGGGATGAGACAGGACGGAACGCCGACTTCGGCGACGATGTTTTCCGGATGCAGGACCGCAAGGGGCGCTGGATGCTGCTGGCCCCCACCCACGAGGAGGTGGTGGGCGATATCGCCCGCAACGAGATCCGCTCCTACCGCGACCTGCCGCAGATCTGGTACCAGATCCAGACCAAGTTCCGCGACGAACCGCGCCCCCGCTCCGGAGTGCTGCGCTCGCGCCAGTTCATCATGAAGGACTCCTATACCCTCGATGCCTCTCCCGAGGGGCTCGATGCCGGCTACGAACTGCACGCCCGGGCCTACCGGCGGATTTTCGCCCGCTGCGGCTTCACCTTTTTCGAGGTCGGCGCCTCGAGCGGGCTGATGGGGGGGTCGGGCTCGCAGGAATTCCTGGTCGAGGGTGAGGCGGGCGAGGACCTGGCCGTGGTCTGCGATGCCTGCGGTTACGCCATGAACATCGAGGTGGCCGGCTCGGGCTGGAAGGTGGCCCCCGGATCGCAGACCGAACTGGCCGAGGTGCACACTCCGGCTCAGCGCACCATCGAAGAGGTCTCGGCCTTTCTCGACCGCACCCCCGAGCAGCTCGTCAAGAGCCTGCTCTATATGACCGGCGAGGACGAACCGGTCATGTTTCTGATACCGGGCAGCCACGAGCTGAACGAGGAGAAGGCCGCCCTCGCGGCCGGGACGGTGGTGCGTCAGGCCGAACCCGAAGAGGTCGAACGGATCATGGGGGCGCCGGCCGGATTCATCGGACCGGTCGGGGCGCCCGGGGAACTGCGGATCATGGCCGACACGTCGCTCGAGGGATTGCTCGACGGCGCCACCGGCGCCAACCGGAACGATTACCACGTCACAGGTCTGAACCTCGAGCGCGACGTTCCCGGCGCCGGTATCGAGGATCTGCGCCTGGTCAGGGAAGGCGAACCCTGCCCCGGGTGCGGGGCCGCGGTCCGGGTCATCAGGGCCGTCGAAATGGGACACATCTTCAAGCTGGGCACCAAGTATTCCGAAGCCCTCGGGGCCACTTTCCAGGACGAGAACGGCGAGGAGAAGCCGATCGTCATGGGCTCGTACGGGATCGGGGTGGAGCGGATCGCGGCGGCGGCCATCGAGAGCCACGCCACCGAAGAGGGAATCTCGTGGCCGGCGTCGATTGCGCCCTACGACGTTCACCTGCTGGTCGTGAACATGACCGATGACGAACTGGTCGAAGCCGCCGAAGCCCTCTACGACGCCCTGCGCGAGACCGGTCTTGACGTGCTGTACGACGATCGCGATCTGCGGGCGGGGGCGAAATTCAACGATGCCGACCTGCTGGGTCTGCCCCTGCGGGTAACGGTCGGCCGGCGGGGTTTCGACAAGGGCGTGGTGGAAATCGTACGAACCCGAAACCGCGAAAAGAACGACGTCGCCATCGATGAAGCCGCCGCTTTTCTCCGGCAGGCCATCGATGAGGAGATCGCCGGATATGAACGTCGCGCCGATGAGATTCAGGACGGCTGACCGCCGCTCGGCGACCGCTCTGCTCCTGATTGCCCTGCTGGCCCTGCCGGTCGCCGCCGGCGCCCAGCAGGAGCCCGAACCGCAGCCGGTGGCGATGATTCGTCTGGTTTCCCCCCCGATGACGACCCTCGGACGGGTGGCCGAGCTCGGTTTTGAGCCGCTCCGTTCCCCCTTCGGCGATGAGGCGGTTCTCTTTCTGACGCCGAGCGAGCAGGAGCGCCTGCGCCAGGCCGGAATCGCCTTCGAAATCGTGCATCCCGACGCCGCCGAGTTCTTCGCCCGCCGGCTCGACTCGAGCCTGGGGCCGGGGAGCATGGGCGGGTACTACACCTTTACCGAGATCGTGGCCTGGATGGATGAGATGGCGGCTGCGTATCCGGCCATCATCAGCCCGAAGTTCACGGTCGGTACCAGCCTGGAAGGCCGTCCGGTCTGGGCTTTCATCATCAGCGATGCCCCCGATACGCTGGCTCCCGACATCAGCCGTCCGGCCGTTTTCTACAACAGCCTGATCCACGCCCGCGAGCCGATCAGCGCCATGCTGCTGCTCGGTTTCGTGGAGGATATCGCCCGTAAGTACGCTGCCGGCGATCCGGGAGCCGCCTATCTGCTGGCCTCGCGCGAGCTCTGGTTCGTTCCGGTCATCAACCCCGACGGCTATGTCTACAACGAGGTGATGCAGCCCGAGGGGGGATACATGTGGCGCAAGAACAAGCGCGACAACAACGGGGACGGCATCTTTACCGAGGACGTGGACGGGGTCGACCTGAACCGCAATTTCGGGTACCGCTGGGGTGAGGACGATGTGGGTTCCTCTCCCTTTTCCGCTTCGGAGACCTACCGGGGAACCACCGCTTTTTCCGAACCCGAGACCCGGGCTGTGCGCGAGGTCTTCGAACGCCGTGATTTCGACTTTGCCCTGAACTACCATTCGTATGCCAACGTCTACCTCTACCCGTGGGGATACACCTCCGACCCGGTCGACCGGCTGGATGACTTTCAGGCCTGGGCGGCCCGCATATCGACCGCCAATCATTTCCCCTACGGTACCGGCACGGACATGATCGGCTACCATACCAACGGCGACGCCGTTGACTGGGAGTACGGCGACCTGGGAGTGCTGGCCATGGTGGCGGAGGTGGGTACCTGGTACGACTACTTCTGGCCACCCACCGAGAGGATCCCGATTCTGGTCGACGAGCATGTCAGCTCAAACTGGATGACGGCCTGGCTGGCCGGCGGGGTTTTACTTCCCGAACCGCTCGAGGTGGATGACAGCGGCGGCGATGCCGACGGCTGGCTCGACACCGGCGAAACGGTCGGGCTGACCCTCACCCTGACCAACGCCGGGGTGTCGCGCAGTGTCGAGAACGCCACCGCAACTCTCGGCGTCATCGGCACCGATGCCGACCTGCTCGACGGCACGGCCGCGATCGGCACCCTGGCACCGGGCCAGACCCGGGTTCTGCCCGATGCTTTCACGTTGCGGGCCGGAACCGTGGCCGCGGGACACCGGATCGAACTGGCCCTGCTCGTCACCGCCGACGGCGGGTATACCCGGATCGACACGCTCGGAGTCACCGTCGGGCAGCCTGCGGCGCTGCTGACCGAGGGCTGGGAGCAGGGCGATTCGGCCTGGGATCTGGGCGGTTTCGAGCGGACCGGCCGCGATACGGCGGCGACGGGATCGTGGTACGCGAGCGATGCTCCCGAGGGAGCCGTGGTCTACGCCACCAACTGGATCGATCTGCACGAGCCGATCAGCCTGCAGGGCTTTCACGGAGCCCGGCTGCGGTTCAACAGCCGGCGTGGCGTCGGAGCCCGCAACGTGGCTATCGTGACCATCGGTACCCACCCCTCGCCCCGGCCCTTTGTGTCGGGAAGCGCCACCGTTCCCGATCCGGTCGTCTATTTCACCACCGGCGAGAAAGCGGGCTGGGAAGAGGTGACGGTCGACCTGACCCCGTATGTGGGCACCAGCAGCCTCTGGGTCAGCTGGTGGACACGGTACTTCTACAGCACGCCGGGGTGGGGGATCGACGATGTGCGGCTCGAAGCCTGGACGACCGCTGCGGGCGTGGACGCCGAGAGTGAACGTGCGGTTCGTCTGGGGCCGCCCTATCCCAATCCCGCCAATCCCTCTGCGACCGATCCGGTGCGTCTGCAGCTCGATCTCTCCGACCTGTCCTGGGGACTGCACCCGGTGCAGCTGCGGGTCTACGATACCCGCGGCCGCCATATCGCCACCATATTCGAGGGTTCGCTGGAGGGCCGGGTGCACGAAGGTTTCGTGCAGTGGGACGGACGCGATCGGGAGGGAAGCAGGGTGCCCTCGGGGATCTACCTCATCGAACTGCGTTCGGGGTCGGCTGTGAGCGTGCGCAAGGTCGTCGTCCTGCGGTAGTACCCTGAGGAAGAATTATTGAGAATCGTTCCTGCTCCAGTCTTGACGCGATCGCAGTCGGACATTAATATTAGGTTAACCTAATATTTTTCGTTCACCGCTTCCCGTACCGGGGGCACCATGTCGGACTCGATCGTCTCGCTCATCGCAGTCCTGAGTAGCGGGTTGCTTCTCTGGATTCTGTTCAGACCCGATCGGGGGCTGTTCTGGCAGTGGCGGACCGCCCGGCAGATGACCGCCAGGGTGCGAACCGAAGACGCGCTGAAACACCTCTATACCAGCGAGGCCGAGCGTGCTCCGGCGACTCTTTCGACGCTGGCCGGTGTGCTCGGTATCACGACCGGCGATGCCGCCCGGCTCATCGAGGAACTCATCGGCCGGGCCTTCGCCCGTCCCGAAGACGACGGCTACGTCCTGACTCCCGAGGGGCGTACCTACGCTCTGCAGGTGATCCGCGCCCACCGTCTCTGGGAGCGGTATCTGGCCGATGAAACCGAAGTGGACGAGGCGGAACTGCACACCCGGGCCGAACGGGAGGAGCACCGCCTGACCCCAGAAGAGGCCGACGAACTTGAAGCCCGGCTCGGCTATCCGCAGTTCGATCCGCACGGCGATCCCATTCCCGCCGCCGACGGCACCATCGAACCCCTCGACGGTATTGCGCTTATCCGCTGGCCGCTCGACGAACCGGGCCGGATCACTCATCTCGAAGACGAACCCCCCGAGGTCTATCAGCAGCTCCTGGCCGAAGGCCTCCGTCTGGGGGAAGACGTACGCATTCTGGAACGAACGCCGGAGCGACTCCGCTTCGAGGCCGGAGAGCGCGAGTACGTGGTCGCCTCGGTGGTGGCGGCCAATATCACCGTCGGTTCGCCGCCCGAGCAGGAACAGCTGGAAGGTCCCTTCAGGCGGCTCTCCGAGCTGATTGAGGGCGAGACCGGTACGGTCCTCGGGCTGGCGCAAACATGCCGGGGACTGGCCCGTCGGCGCCTGCTCGATCTGGGATTTACGCCCGGGGCCAGGGTCGAGGTGGGCAGTACCGGACCCTTCGGCGATCCCCGGGCCTACCGGATCAGGGGTACTCTGATCGCACTGCGCTCCAGCCAGGCCGAACATATTCTCCTCGAAATCCCCGGGATCGGAACCGGGCAGGGTGGGGTGCCGGGGGAAACCGATGGCTGAGGGGAGAACATCCGAAGAGCTGCGGCCGTGGCTCGGTTCGCTCGATCCCGATACCACCGCCTGCGATTACGCCATTGCCCTGGCCGGGAATCCGAATACGGGCAAGAGTACCGTCTTCAACGCCCTGACCGGTCTGAGGCAGCACACCGGGAACTGGCCGGGAAAGACCGTGACGCGGGCCGAGGGCCTGCACCTGCGCGACGGCCTGCGCTTCCGGATCGTCGATCTGCCCGGCACCTACAGCCTGCTCTCGGCTTCGGTGGATGAGGAGATCGCCCGCGATTTCATTCTCTTCGGTCGGCCACACGCCACCGTCGTGGTGGTCGACGCGACCTCTCTCGAACGCAATCTCAACCTGGTCATGCAGGTTCTCGAGATCACCGATCGGGTGGTGGTCTGTCTCAACCTCATGGACGAAGCCGAGCGCAAGGGCATCGCCGTCGACCATGCCGGCCTGGCCGAGGATCTGGGAGTGCCGGTCGTACCGACGGTGGCCCGTTACGGACGGGGTCTCGAGGCGCTCATGTCGACCGTGACCGATGTCATCGAGGGACGCATCGCGACCCGACCGCGCCGCCTGCGGGTGACGGGCGAATTGCAGAACGCCCTCGACGAACTGGTGCCGATGATCGAGGAACTCCACCCCGGTCTGCCCAACGCCCGCTGGATCGCCCTGCGCCTGCTCGACGGCGACTACGCCGTGCGGCAGGCTCTGCTGACCGGCGAGCTGAACCGGCTGGTCGAACCAGGCGAAGAGATCTGCTCATGAGACCGCCCGCACCCGACCGAATCATCTCCCGGGCCGACCTGCTGCAGCGCCGTCTTGGAGCCGATCTGCGGGACCGGCTGGTGGCGGCGATTTACCGCGATGCAGCCGGACTGGCCGAGGGGCGGGTCAGCCGGCAGGGGGGCCGGGGGGCCGGTTTCGATCGCGCTCTGGACCGGATCGTCACGAGCCGCCTGTGGGGCCTGCCGATCATGTTCGTCGGGCTGGCGGTGGTGTTCTGGGTCACGGTGGCGGGGGCCAACTACCCCTCGCAGCTGCTGGCCGCCGGACTCTTCTGGATCGAAGAACAGGGAGCCCGGCTCTTCACCGCTCTCGGTCTGCCCTGGTGGATCACCGGCTTCGTCTGGCACGGCACCTACAAGGGCCTTGCCTGGGTGGTGTCGGTCATGCTGCCCCCGATGGCGATCTTCTTTCCTTTGTTCACTTTCTTCGAGGACCTCGGCTACCTGCCGCGGGTCGCTTTCAACCTCGACCGCTTCTTCGCCGCGGCCGGCGCGCACGGCAAGCAGGCCCTGTCGATGAGTATGGGGTTCGGGTGCAATGCGGCCGGGGTGATCGCCACCCGGATCATCGATTCCCCCCGCGAGCGGCTGATCGCGATCCTGACCAACAACTTTGTTCCCTGTAACGGCCGTTTTCCGACCTTGATCATGATCGCGACCCTTTTCGTGGGGGCCAGCGTACCGGCCGCTCTGGCCTCGGCCGCGGCGGCGGGAGCGGTGGTCGGGGTTGTGATCCTGGGGATCGTTACCACCCTGCTGGTCTCGGCCTTTCTTTCGAAGACCGTGCTCAAGGGGGAACCCTCCAGCTTTACCCTCGAACTGCCTCCCTATCGCCGCCCCAACTTCGGTCATATCCTCTATACCTCGATGATCGACCGAACCCTGTTCGTGCTCTGGCGGGCGATCTACATGGCCGCTCCGGCCGGAGCGGTGATCTGGACCCTGAGTGCGATCACGGTGGGGGGGGAGAGTCTGACCGTCGTTCTCTCGAACTTTCTCGATCCCCTCGGGCGGGCGATCGGGCTGGATGGCGTGATCATACTGGCATACATCATCGCCATCCCGGCCAACGAGATCGTCATCCCGACCATCCTCATGGCCTACACCGGGGCCAGCCAGATGATCGAGATTACGAGTATGGCGGAGCTCTATACCCTGCTGGTCCAGGGGCAGGGCTGGACCCTGCTGACCGCGGTCAGCCTGATGCTCTTCAGCCTGTTGCACAACCCCTGCTCGACCACGATCCTGACCATATGGAAGGAAACCGGGAACCGGAAGTGGACCACGGTAGGGGCGTTGATGCCCCTGGTGATCGCCTTCGCGGTCTGCTTTGTCGTTGCCACCCTCTGGCGGTTGGTGGCGGGGTAGGGATTGTCCGGGTGCGGTTGCACCCGGACGTGTGCCGGACTTTGCGCCGGCCGGCAGGGGCCGGCCGTTCTCAGCCGCTGTCGGTGTTGAACAGCAGACTGTCGTGGTTGTTGCGGGTCTCGTCCCAGCGCTGGATCAGGTAGTACTTTTCCCGCTCGAAGATGCGCAGGATGTTTTCCAGGTACTCCTCGCACTCCAGGGTGCCGAAGGTACCGGTCTTGTTCACGAACGAGAGCACGCGGGAGTGGTAGAAGGGGATCAGGGCCTCGAGCAATTCGGTCTCGTCGAACTCACCCTTCTTGTAGGCGATGGCGAAGCTGAAGATGATACGCGCCCAGAGGTCGGAGTGGTAGAAGAGGGTTTTTTCGGTCATCTCGGAGATGATCTTCTGCAGCTGTATGAACTCGGGCATCGGGAGGATCTGCTCCCACAGCTCACCGTATTTCTCGTACCCGCCCTGAAAGCTCGCGAAGAGCTTGTCGGTGCTCACGTGCACTTCGGGGGGTTTCTCGTCGATACCCAGACCGAAACCGAAGATGCTGCTGGGTCGGCTGGTTTCGACATGCTTCCAGAGGTATTCGAAATCCACGATCAGATCGAAGAGAGTGGAGACGACCTGGGTGAACATCATGCTCAGATCTGCCGCAGGATCCTTGGCCCGGTGGACCTTGGGGGTGCCCAGGAAGGCCTGGCAGACATTGAAGCCGCGGGCGATGGCGATGGTGGTCATCCAGATGTCGATGCCGAAGTTGGCGATCTTGTCGTTCCAGAGCTTCTCGGAGAGAAAAGCCCGGGCCAGTTTGCCCGAGAACCCGAAATCGCCGCCGATCGGCTGGCGCACCCGCAGGCCGAAGAGACTGCGCAGCAGGGGATAGGCGATGTGGTTGGTGATGGTACCGTCATACTTATGACGCACGTAGATCGGCGTCACGAAGTCGAACCGCCCCATCAGGGGCTCGCCCAGATAGCGGATCCAGTAGGGGGTAATGCTCTTCAGATCGGCGTCCACGACCACCACCGCCTGGGCGTCGAGCTCGACCGTGGCCCGGAAGAGATTGCGCAGGTTGTTCCCCTTGCCCTTCACCCCCTCGGGTGTGGAGATGTAGACCTTCGGGGTCTGGGTGGGGGTGTTCATGAAGGCTTCCCGGGTGCCGTCGGGGGAGTTGTTGTCGACGTTGATGATGACGGCTTTGTGATTGGGGAAAAACTGGCGCAGGCCCTTGTCGGCCTGGTCGGTCGGGTAGGCGATGCTGTCGGCTTCCTTGTAGGAGGGGATACCGACGATGATCTCGGCTTCGCTGACCCTGTCCGGGTTATCGACTATGTCATGCATCCCTACACTCGGAGGTTACGGGCGGGTATCGTTTCCGGATTGAGATGAGATGAAGCAGAAAATGTAAGGCATTGCTGCCTGCGCTTCAAGGGTTTCGGTGTCACCCGGTTTCTCAGGAATTGTAACATTAGCGGGTGACACTCCCCGACCGGGTTTGCCTGAGCGTCGGTTGCTCCCCGACCGTCCGGCCCCTATCTTGCATAGACCCAACCGGAGTCACCGGAGGGGTATATGCTAGGGGTGTTCCGCGCGCCGGCCAGCCCGCGAAACGTGCTCCTGTCCAGGGCCCGGGCGGAACTGAGATCACACCCTCGAACCTGATCCGGATCATGCCGGCGTAGGAAAGCAGGTGATTACCGTGAGTTCCGCCAGTTCCGCCAGTTCTTCCTCTTCCGCCGATCGTTTCGCCGATATCACCCGGGGTGGCGATCCCTCGACCACCTCACAGGGTACCACCCCGGGCAGCTTCGCCCGTCCGGACGGTATCGGCACGCCCTGGACCTTTTCGAGCCCCGATACGCCCGGCATGCCGCAGCCCTCTGAGAAGACCGCCTGGGATTTTCTGCCCCCCGAATGGGAGCGTACCGATGCAGGCATCCGGGCGCCGGAGGATGTCGAGCCGGTGACCCAGCTCGAAGCAGCCCGCCTGGGCCGCCTGACCCCCGAAATGGAGCGGGTGGCCGAACGGGAAGGCCATCTCGGGCCCGAGCAGGTGCGCGACGAGATCGCCGCCGGGCGGTTGATCATCCCCGCCAACCGTGTGCACCTGCAGTACGAACTCGATCCGATGGCCATCGGTCGGGCCGCCACGACAAAGATCAACGCCAACCTCGGCGCCTCGCCGGTCACTTCGAGCAGTGAGGAAGAGCTGGAGAAGATGCGCTGGTCGGTGCGCTGGGGGGCCGAT